>OJSJ01000580.1_pt1 | contig 38130 bp, 31 predicted proteins | sample 1599381 | NCBI WGS metagenome assembly OJSJ01 (sample SAMN04168658, study PRJEB22393) | human gut metagenome | biome: human gut microbiome; feature: stool | host: Homo sapiens | collected 2014-03-24 | reverse complement strand
CAATTACAATGGATAGCGTCGGAGTGTGGGAATGGGAAGGACAGAAAATAAAAATTTTACTTTTGAAGTGAGCACGGAGGGTGATGAATTCATCTTCCCGTCAATTTATGATATTTCGCTTTGGACGAAATTTAAGCGAAAAATATAGTTGCTTTATTTCGCTGTAGGAGATATACTTATAATAAAGTACAGGAATGAGCAAAACGACCCGCTCTCATTTCTGGTTTTCAACTACTCCACGGCAAATAAAAAGATGCACGAAAACATATGCAAGAGCGTATATCCCCTGGCAAACACACAGAGACGTACGTTAAAGTATAAAAACACCTTTTGAAGGATATTTTGCTGCCTCAACTAAACAGCAGTTCTGTCATTGTGATGGATAATATGAAGTCGCACCATGCAAAGGCAGTAAAAGATCTGCTGGACAGTTCTGGTGTTCGATACATTTACCTTCCACCGTATAGTCCTGACCGGAATCCCATTGAAAAGCTCTGGTCGAAGGTGAAGGCTTTCCTGCTTAAATTCAAGGTGAGGACTCTGGATACTCTTCCGAACGCAATCCAACATGCTTTTCAGACTGTTTCGCCTTCTAACTGCTCAGGGTGGTTCCGTTCCTGCGGCTATTCGCTTTATTTTTGAAAATCGCTATAAATTATATTACAGAAGTTGATTGTTTTCTATGTTTCTGAACGACAAATTAGTCTCGCTGTTCTAATTTTCTGCGTGTTTATGCGTGCTTTTTTCACAGCTAATAGAGTATCATTGGGAGGTTCGCTATGGACTACTTATTTTGCGGGGATGTTGCCCAAAGACTTGGAATCACAACTCGTAGAGTCCAGCAAATGTGCAAACAAGGAGATTTTCAGGGAGCTAAAAAAGATAGAGGATTGTGGAGAATTCCAGAAAATGCCATTTCTGAAGATTTAAGCGAGAAGAAAAAGCCTTTGCCAATAGGTGTTTCCGACTTTAAAGCCGCGACAACGAGTTATTACTATGTAGACAAAACCTTACTGATTCGTGACTTTCTTGATACGAAACCGATGGTGTCCCTGTTTACTCGTCCGCGACGTTTTGGTAAAACTATGAATATGGATATGCTTCGTGTCTTTTTTGAAAAAACAGCGGAAGATACGTCGATTTATTTTAGAGATAAACAGATATGGCAGTGTGGCGATTTTTACACGCAGCATCAAGGGCAATACCCAGTAATCTTCCTGACGTTCAAGGACGTGAAGTGCTTAACTTGGGAGGAAACTTATCAGAAAATACGAATATTGATTTCCTTGGAATTCATGCGGCACAGTGAGCTAGAAACAAGCCAAACATTGACTACCTATGAAAAAGAACAATATCACCGATTCGCCAGCGATAAGGTCACCGAAGTCGATTGCCAAATGGGTTTGCAGCTTTTGTCATTGCTTCTTCATAAGCACTTCGGTAAGGAATGTGTAATCATCATCGATGAGTATGATACACCAATTCAACAGGGCCATAATTATAATTTTTATTCAGAAATTGTGAACTTCATGCGCAACTTCTTTTCTGGTGGACTCAAAGATAATTCGCATTTGGCTTTTGGCTTTCTTACAGGAATTCTGAGGGTGGCTAAAGAAAGTATCTTTAGTGGTATGAATAATTTAAAAACAAATTCAATTCTTGATGAAAGTTACAGCGAATATTTTGGCTTTACTAAAGAAGAAGTTCAGGATATGCTGTGCTACTACGGAAAAGAAGAAAAATATCAGGAAATTTGTGATTGGTATGATGGATATAGATTTGGCAATACAGAAATTTTTAATCCATGGTCAGTAATTAACTACATTGCAGATAAATGCTTTCCAAAGGCGTTTTGGCAGTCTACAGGAAGCAATGAAATCATTGGCGAAATCATTGCATCAGCTACGCCAGAAACCACGGAAAACCTTTACAAATTACTCTGCGGTGAAAAAATCACAACCTATATAGATACTAGTGTTATTTATCCAGAAATACAGAGTAATCCATATAGCATCTATAGTTTTCTACTTGTTGCCGGATACTTGAAGGTTGCTGCGACCTATCCACAGAATGACGGAAATTTCATGTGTGATGTTGCAATTCCTAATAAAGAGATTATATTTGTCTATGAAAAAGAGGTTCTAAACCGTACAAACCAGAATAACACCTCAATTTCTATCAATCAAGCAATTTTTTCAAGAGACGCAAAAATGCTCCAGTTTTTGCTGGAAGATTTTATGCTGAAGAGTATTTCTTCTATGGATGGAGCAAATGAGGGATTTTACCACGGGATGATGCTTGGATTATGTGCTATCCTTGGAAATCGGTATCGGATTCGTTCCAACCGTGAATCAGGGCTTGGACGCTTCGATATTCAGCTTATGCCTTTGGCAAACGATATTCCAGGCTTTCTATTTGAATTTAAATATACAAAAGATGCGCGGGAAAATTTGGAATCATTAGCAGATAAAGCGCTCCAGCAAATTGATGACAAAAAATATGATACAGAACTGCGAAATGCCGGAGTTAAATCAATCATTAAAATCGGAATTGCTTTCCGGGGAAAAAATGCTGTAGTAAAACAAGGCTGAAAAGTATCAGAGGAATATCCCTATGTATTTGTAATTCTACTCTTGCTGTATAAGTATAAAAATAAGCAGATAGTATCCGAAAGGGAAAATGCGAAATGTACAGACCTGAAAACTTATCAATAGACGGAACGAGATTTTTGGGAAGATGGAATGGTATAATTCCGGTTTATGATGTGCTTACAATGCAGGGACTAAACGCAATTGTTGGATGCGTAAAACATAACAATGCTGCGTATGGAACAGTTCTGTACAGAGGGCAAACGGAACTACATCCAAAATTGATACCGAGTATTCTGCATGGAAATCCTGATAAAGTAGAGAGAAAAAAACGTGAAAAATCGGTTGATTTCTATGTTGATAAAATTCTGAACGACGCCCTAATGCAAGGAACACTTCACTTTGGTGAAAATCTTGCGGAACGCACTAATTATAAGAAAATTGTGGTTGAAGCAATGTTGCAGCATTACGGTGTCAGAACATACTGTCATGATTTCGTCGATAATCATTGGACTGCATTATGGTTTTCCCTATATGAATTGAAGAAGGAAAGGGAAAAAGGTCAAAGCAAAAAAACAAACTACTATAATTATTACTATCAAAAAAGAAAACCTTTATTAAGCAGAGAATGCCCGAAGCCAATTTGTCTGGAACTCAATACAGTGAAAAAAATACAACTACCAAATGAACCCCGCTATGAAGATGAGAATGATCCTGAATTTGAAGAGTGCTATGCCTATAAAAATCTAATGAGAATAGAAAATTCCGATGAAAGGCGGAAAAGGCTTGAATATGCACGGCGGGTTAGAATAGCAGGAATCAAGGAAAGAAACAAAAGAAAAAGAGAGAAGTGGGAAAATCGGAAGCAAAGTATAGAACTAAGGAACAAAGAGGCAGAAGTGCAATACGAACGAGACCAGCGTTCAAATGTTTCGTATGCGTACCTAATTTTATATGTTGCGGATACACAGGGAGAGTGTTTTAGAGGTGTGTACGCAGGAACGGAAACAATGACAATAGACTTAAGAAAAGCTCTTCCATCTGTGATTCTGAGACCCTGTGCACAACACGGCTGGATAGTAAAAAAATTGTCAAAAGATGGCGATTTAAGCCGAAACGTATCATGTGTACTTAGAATGCGGGTTGATTTGGTTGATAAAATGCTGGGTAACGGGGATCTGGTTCAGCAGAAAAACTTCTTTCCATCAAGCGAAGAAGATAGTGGATATAGAATTCTACTTAAGCGCGAACAAATTGCTCCATTTGGTAATCCAAAATGTAAATCAAAAAAGGATAAGCCATCACTATTTCCGTATTCTACGTTCCAACATTATATCGAGAAATAGATAGTGAAGGATTAGTCGATTCAACGGGAGATAATATGAACAAAACAATGGGTAAAAGAAAAGCTATCTTTTTAGGGAATGGATTTACACGGGCGTTAGTTAAGAATGTGCCGACATGGGGACAGTTGATTGGTTGTTTTAATTCTTCAGATGCAGTTCAACAGACTATTCCGTATACATTTCAATATGAAATGAACTATCTTGGCGGAAACAAATTTGAGGAGGAAACATTAAAAAAAGGAAATTTGCAGTCAACTTTCTGTCTTTAGTCAGGTCGATTTGAAAGATGCAGCAGAAAAGCTATTGAGCTTTTTAACCAAAAATGAGATTACAGATATTTTGACGACAAATTACGATGGACTTATAGAGCATCTACTATTATCGCAAAACGCCAAACTCATTTCCAAAAATAATTCCGAAACGATTTATAGTATTCGTAGGAATTATGTCTATGAGTACAACAAAAAAACAATCACGCTTTGGAAAATTCACGGGGACACAGCAGCACCTAAAAGTCTTATGTTGGGATTAGATCACTATTGTGGTGCAATTGGGAAAATGGATGATTATATTAAGCATGGACGGCTTGGCAGAAAACAGACTGACAATCCAGTGGAAAAGAAATTTCCCAACAAAGCGAAATCCGATATGTCAAAAAAAGAAATCACAACAGTTCAATTTCAGACGTGGATAGATTTATTTTTTGCTGCAACGATCTATTTTATTGGCTTTGGGCTTGATTTTTCGGAAACTGATATATGGTGGCTCTTAAATAAGCGTGCCAGGTTTAAGGAAAAGCTAGAAATATCAAACGAAATATTTTTTTATGCTCCTCAACCGCAAGAAACAGAATTGGAGGAAGTGAAAGCAAAGGCGAAAGAAAAGGTGCTCGAATCGTTTGGCGTTCAATATCAGAGCGTTTCATATGAATTTGTAAAAAATTCAGCAAATCCAAAGTATTTGTTGAGTGTATACAAGATGATCTCACAGCAAAGAAAATAACAGCCAACAAAAAACAAATCGAACTCAGCCAGAGACGACTCTTCCAAGGACCACAGATAAAACCGTGGCACACGCATAGTTCTATACTTCGATGAAGAAGGTTGGACGATATGCCATAGAGTAAGTTGCATGAAAGACCACTTTAAAATTAAACGAACATTTAATTAAATTGTGATAAACAAAGACTGAGATGAGTGCAAGCACATATGATGAGGAATAGGCATATACTATGAAGTTGTATCATAAGGTTTTCAAAAATCGACCAGATCTATCGATTTACCTTGAAAACCAGGAGCCACTCGTATCTTATTGCGATGAACTTTTGGGCCGCCTGTCGTCTTCGCAGAATATGGAGGAGCTTTGTGAAGCTAAAAAATCTATCCTGAAAGACTTTCGTGATATTTATCTTTTTGACTTGAGGAATGCAGAATTTCCCGAACTAATCGGGCACTTCAAAAGTGAAAAAGAAAAAAGAAGGTTTGTTGGAAAGAAAATACTGCTGCAGGATATGGTTCGGTATTTGGGAAGTATATATAAAAAGTACCATACTTTGATATATGAAAATAGTAGTGAACTCCCTGCGATAGAGATGAAAAAACTGGCAATTGATTATAATGAAATATATCAAAAGGCAATGGATGACTATATTTCAGCGATTACCTACGGACGGAAACATGCAATTACAGCTAGCTTTGTGTTACCATCGCTGATAGAGCAGGGACTGTCGACCAATCTACAAAATAGACTGCTATTTAAAAGTATATGCAGTTTGCCCGATGACAGAAATCTGAGTAGACCGCTTGATACAGAGGAACAGGAGTACATTTCTGCATTTTTGCATAATACGAGAAATTTTCAATTTAATGCAAGTGAAAGTTATGTAATGGGAAAAATGTACGAACTTTTTGTACGAGAGGGTGTGCTAAAAGCTTCAGCAGAGATGGAAATGATTTTGACCGGTGTAGGACACGAAAGGCAGAAAAAATTGACGCGAACGCTGAACGCACTACTGGAAACTAACTTTGCCAGAAAGGAAATCCGGACAGAGTATTTGGAGCTTATGAAAGATCTTTTTGTCAAGCTTAATATTCGAAATAGTATTATGCATGGAGTGGGTGAGACATTCGATTATCTTAACTTAGGAATCGTATCCATTATGTTCCAACTTATTTGGGATATTGCAACATGCGAAATATTTAAAGATGAAGTTTAATGTGATACGAAAGAGACTATAAATCGTTGATTGGTCAAGAATGTTGGCAAAAAGCCGCAGTACGTCATCTTGAACTATCACGAGGTCATCATCAGTAGGTGAGTGTGAGCCATTGATTTGTCCCTGATTATTATTAGAATCGAAATTGCATTTCGAGGAAGTAATATAGAAGCCATATCAATGCTATCTGAATCATACCAAGAGATTCCGCATGGTGGCGAACAATAGCCGCGAATTATTGTTTTTAGTTGGTTATAACAATTAAAATAAAAGTAGCCTATTTTGACTGGGTGTAGAGTGCTGTTTGGCAGCTCGCTTGTATGGGGTTCAAGAGGCCGTGAGTTCGACTCTCGCCACTCGGACCAAAGATGGCTGTCAAGGTCAGCAGGAGCGTCAAATCCGAAAGGATTTGGCGCTTTTTTGTTTTTTACGGCTTCAATCGCGGCAGCGCTTGCTCCAGGCCGTTTGCGATGGAACGCTTGCGGCGTATGTCCAGATGGCCGTAGATGTTCGCGGTCATCTTGATGTCCGAGTGGCCCAGCCACTCCTGCACGTCTTTCAGGCCGTAGCCCTCCGACAGCAGCATGCTGGCGCAGGTGTGGCGCAGGTCGTGAAACCGGATATGGGGCAGGTCGTACTTCTTCAGCAGCTTGTGGAAGGTGTGGCTCACGTAGTCAGGGGAGTAGGGATGCCCGTCCTCCCAGGTGAACACATAGTCGTTGTCTATGTAGTCCTTGCCGAAGTGGTTGCGGTAGATTTGCTCCTGCTGTAACAGAATTTTGAACAGCCTTACTGCATCGTCGGTCAGGGGAAAGCTGCGGAAGCTGGATGCGTTCTTCGTCTTGTTCTTCTCCACGACCTTCGTGACTCGGGCCACGGTGTGCCGTATGGTCAGCGTTTGCATCGCAAAGTTGATGCTGTCCCATTTCAGCCCCAGTACCTCGCTGCGGCGCAGACCGTACAGCGCGGTGACATAGATGATAGGGTAGAGGCGCTCGTTTTTGACAGCGGTCAGCAGGTCGCGCATCTGCGCTTCGGTGTAGAACGTGCCGGTAAACTGCGCCGCGTGCGGCATGACGACCAGATTGGCAGGGTTTGTCTGAATCAGACCATCTCTCTGCGCTAATTTGAGCGTCTGATTGAGCACGTTTTTGTGCTGACGCAAGCTAACCGCTGATAGGCCGCCGTGGCCGTCAGAGCGCCCGAATGCATAAATCGGCGCGAGTTTGCCATCTGCACGGAGAAAACCTGCCACAGCATCGGAGACTTTCCGCCACCTCGCCGGCCCCCCTTCCACCAAAAAGCTCTGCCGGCAATCCCACCGACAGAGCTCGGAGATACTAATCTTCTACTTCAGATATTGGAATATTGTACTGCTGTAACGTTTTTTCCAAAAGCTCAATGCGCTGCAACAGCCTGCGGATTTCAGCATCCATCTCGTGGAACGTTTCGGTAGCCTCATTCTCTGCAACTTTGGCGACTTCCAGCTGAACCTCAATCTCGCAGTACTCAGAGGACGAATTGTACGGACATTTAGCCATTGTCCGCACCACCTTCCTGCATAGATGCTTTCAGCCCTTTGCGCTCTCGCATTGAGACACGCCCCTCAATCAGAATTTTATACGAATTGTGGACAATACGGTCCATAATCGCTTCTGAAATCGGACTGTCAGACTCCGGATTTGAATCGATTCGTGTATACCATCCCACAGGCTGGTATTGGGTGCAGAAAATCATTGAGCGTTGACTGCGAGCTTCTGCAATTTCCAACAGGTCATAAGACTCCTGTGGGGTAAGAGGACGAATCAGCCATTCGTCCAAAATCAGAAGGTCGACTTTCTTGTAAGAGGCTAGCAGCTTTTTCAGCTCGCCACTGCTGCGCGCAATAGTCAACTCATCCAGCAGTTCCGGCATCCGGATATAAGTAACCTTCTTGAAGCGGCGGCAGGCCGCATTTCCGAGAGCAGAGGCAATATACGTTTTTCCATTTCCGGAAGCACCTTCAAGAATCACATGGTGTCCCTCGTCAATGTATTTGCAGGTGGATAACCGTAGCATCTGGGATTTGTCCAACTTGCGGTCTTCGTAATATTCAATACCTTCCACCGTGGCGGACGGAGCCCCAAGGTGAGCTTTTTTAATCAAACGATTTACTTTGTTTGTCTGCCGTTTGTTCCATTCGGCTGTTACCGCCATGCTGAAACGTTCCTCGAAGCTCAGAGCATTAAAAGAAGAATCTTTCAACTGCGCGGCGAACTCCGCTGCCATGGCGCTCAGTTTCATATCAGTAAGCATATCAATCGTCTGCTGGTTCATTTGTGCTCACCTCCATTCGCAAAGTAGGAGGCACCGCGCGTAATACCGTAACGAGCCGTGTTCGAGGACTGTTCTTGAGCAGTAGAAGTCTTTGCTTTCACATCCTGTTTGCTTTTCAGGATACTGCTAATGTTGCGAATAGACGGCGTCGTACCATAAGCATGAACACGAGCGCAAGCGCTCTCTAAACGTTCCTTGCCATACCGTTCTCCTAATTTGGTAAGGCTTGCACAGGCCTTGTAGCCTTGTTCCGGAGCTTTGCCGGATTCAAGAAAGAAATCCACCACATGTTCCGTCATAGGGCCAACAGACATAGCCCAAACCTTGAAGTCGTCCTCATTGTAGGTCAGATACTTTTGGTGGGTCTCCGGCATATGCTCCAGTTTTACCAGAGGATCACGCTGCAGCGTCTGTAAACGTCGGTGACTGGCCACCCGACTGCCGTGGTAGTATACTTCTACTAAATTTTTTGTGACGCGGACATCGACTTTTTCGCCAATCAGGTTATACGGCACAGAATATTTGTTCCTGCCATCGGAAACCAAATAATCATTGGGCACTTTTGCGACAGACCAGACCGCTGATTCAAACGGCGTTGCGGGCAGAGGCAGCATATAAGGCTGTTCTTCCTCCAGATAAGCACTGCGGCGCGTGCCGGTGCGCTGTTGAAACTCTCGGCCGTTCAGTTCTTCCAGCTTTTCAGCAACAGCCTCGTTGACTTCTTGCAGGGAAAAGAACTTGCGGTCACGCAGCGCAGCAATAATCCAAGTTTCTGCAAAGCGAACAGAAGCCTCTGCCGAACTTTTGTCCTTCGGACGGCGCACACGGGCCGGAACAATAGCAGTGCCGTAATAGTCGGCCAGTTCCTGGTAGCTGCGATTGAGGACTGTATCGTACCGGGTATTGGAGGACGTTGCTGTCTTGCAGTTATCGGGAATCAAGAGTCTTGTTACGCCGCCGAAATAGTTGAACGCATGAACATGGCAATTCAACCAGTTCTCCGTTTTCATATCAGCGCAGGCTTCCGTGTAGGCGTAATAGCTGCAGGGTAATACGGCCACAAACAGATAGGCAGAACTCTGTTGACATGTGACAGAATCATAGATGGGAATCGTATCGCCGGCCCAATCAACTTGAATAGCGTCTCCGGGTTTGTGTTGGATACGCATGGTCGCTTTGGTGACGCGTGCCCACTTTCGATATTTGTCACCGAACTGCGTGCTCATATAAGGTGTCTTTCCGGTCTCGTAACATTTGCTGCGGTATTCCTCCCACAGTAAAGTCAGCGTTACACCAGGCTTAGCCAGTTCCCGGTGAATGTACTGGTAGTCAGGTTTAACATACAAACAAGCATTCTTGTACTTGTTTGGAAAGAGCAACCGTTCCAGATCGGCATTGGTAATGTCACCATCAAGAGGCCAGCAAATCCCAAGTCGATCCGCAGTTTCAAATACTGCCTTGCTGGTTTCGCGGGATGCGATCTTATTGCGTTCCATTTCGCGTTGGCTGCACCCCATACTTCGAAGCATAAGAATTTTCCTGTAGTCCGTCATTTCGATGGACCTCCTTGAAAGTAGTCACGGCATTTTTGCTCGTGCCTCTTTCATTATTTAGGAAAATTGTCTGGGTGGCAAGGAGTCCCGACAAGGTGGCAGAAAATCTCCGGCGGAATGGCGGAAAAAGTCCGTGCAGATGGCAAACTCGCACCGATTTATGCACCCGAATTTAGCCTTTACGTTGATGTAGGTCTGCAGCGTCTCACCGTCAACATCGCATAGCCGGATTTGCAGGTCATCGAAGTAGGGGAAAATGTGCGCCCGGGCCTGTACCTCGTAGCCTTGGTATGTGACCTCGTCCACACGATGCCGGACATCCTCCAGCCAGCGGCGCACGGCGTCACTGAAAAGCATATCGGGCGGGGCAGCCTGCTCAGGCTTTTCGCCGAGCATGTCAAGCATGAGTTGCCTGGCTTTGCCCTCGTTTCCTGTTACTGACAGACCTGTGGAAACCCAGGTCTGATTTTTTTGCCATCTGTCGTATGCGTGAGCACGACATAGTATTTGTCGTTTTTTACGCGCAAGCTGGCTGTCATGAGAAGGGCCTCCCAAAGCATTGTGGCATAAGATTGCACCTCCAAGATTCGACTGTCGGGACGGGGCGTTTTCCTCGTCCGCAAAACCAGTATACTACAATCGTTACGATTTCAAAAATGTACGAATGGAACCAATATGGCGGCACAGCAATGCCGTGAAAGCAGGTACTTTCACGGCATAATCTGCTGCTATATTGGTTTTGCGTTTTTCTCCCCCTGCAAATTCCAGACAGGCAACCCTTCCCGGCGCTGTGCCCTGCAAGGCAGCCTTTGGGCCGGCCTTGCAGCATGTTGTCACGCTTTCTTGGCACGCTCCCCGGACAAATTCGGATTATCGCGCTGCTTCCCCAAAAGCGGTACGGCAGAGGACGCTATTCAGTTGTCGTGAGAGGAAGTATATCTCCTCTCAATTACAATGGATAGCGTCGGAGTGTGGGAATGGGACGGACAGAAAATAAAAATTTTACTTTTGAAGTAAGTACGGAGGGCGATGGACTCATTTTTTGGCGTTAGAGCCAGAAATGTAAAAGAATTTTACAGAATTGTTGGCTTCCTGAAGCCGATAGTATATAAGGAAAAGGTGGGGTACGATCTGTTGCAGGATATTCTAAACCTTTGCAGAGTCTATTATTAAAGGCGGAAGGCTATGAATGAACGAATTACAGCAGCTAACTTACTATGCACCTATGCATCGCTAGAATAAGTTTGCAATTATCTGATGAATCTGGTATACTTAATTAAAACTATGAGAAGGATAATATCGGGTTGATTTTGAGAAAGAAGTGAGCATTATGAACATTAACAAGCTTGTTTTTAGAAATTTTAAGACCTTAGAGAATGTTTCATTTGAACCGGGGCGTGTAAATGTATTCATTGGTGCAAACGGATCTGGTAAGACTACTGTTCTTGAAGCGATAGGATTACTTTGTGCTGCTATGACTGATCGTATAGATAATTCGAGTATGCAGCGAAAGGGAATTCGTCTAAGCGTTCCAGGCCTTTATAAATCGGCATTTTCCGATTTGAAGAGAAAAGCGCCTACTATAAATTTTGACGTATCTTGGAGTCAAAATGAAAAGAACTATCAGTATGCGGTTAATTTAAATGTTCCAAATGAATCCGACTCAGCTAGACGAGATATGTGGCGGTATCATTCGGAAAAATTGACAGTAAACAATGAAACGGTATGGGGGAGAAGTGGAGCATCAAAGACGACTTATGATCCATATGTTGGCTTGCTAATGCTTGAACCAAATGAAGAACTAGCCGAGGTTAGAACGGAGATAGAAAAGTTTAAAAATTACGCGATTTATCAACCGAATACTCAAGCACTACGGGGAACGCTTCCGGATCCATATCAGGTCAACCCTATCGGCTTATGCGGTGGTAGGCTTGCGGAAGCGATTGAAGAAATTATAAGGAAAGATGAAGACGGCGAAAGCTATTTACAGGACCTTCCTTTAGACGATGTTCTCGAACTAATAGACTGGGCAAGTGGATTTGATGTAGCTTCGCCTAAAAAATCCAGTGTAAATGCTGCTGTACCAACATCAAGAAGAATTTTGGAATTCCAAGATCGTTATTTAACTTCAAAAACTAGTTTTACCGCTTATGATGCAAGCGAAGGAGCACTATATGTACTTTTTCTGCTCTGCTTAGCATTGCATCCTGATGCTCCTGGTATCTTTGCAGTTGATAGTTTTGATCATGCAATGCATCCGAGACTTGCGCGAGAGACAACAAGATTGTTCTGCAAAACAATTTTAGAACAGAATAAGACTGTTTTTGTGACAACGCACAATCCACTTGTTTTGGATGGGCTTGATTTAATGGATGATGATATAAGATTGTTCGCGGTGAACAAAAGCAGAAAATCTGGTCATACAACTTTGCAGAGAATACAAATCACCAAGGAACTCATGGATTCGGGATACTCGCTGTCGAGATTGTGGACGGAAGGAAGACTGGGAGGCGTACCAAATCTGTAATGAAAACGATAGGAATTGTTGCAGAAGGTCCCCGTGATTATGAATTGATTGCTGCGGTTATTGATACTATAACCAATGAGGAAAACAGCTATCAAATGATCCAACCGGAGCCCGACATGGCTGGACGGTTCGGAAACGGATGGAAGGGGGTCTGGAAATGGTGTGAAACAAATCAGGGAAGCCTAAACACTTATATGAACTCTTTGACCCCAGTCCTTGACTTTTTGGTTATTCATATGGATGGAGACGTTGAAAGATGTGAAAAGGAAGTCCATTGTGAATGTCAAAGAAAATTCTGTGATGCATCAGAGAGCACACACCCGCTTACTTGCGAAAAAATTGCGAACAACCGGAGTGATTGTCCTGTCGTTTTACCGTGCGAAGAGCATGGAAATACTCCAGAAGCAGGGGCAGATTTTCTGAGAACATTCATAAACACATTGTTACTGCCAGAAGACGAACTGGCGGTAAGCTATATGATTCCGTTTGATGCAACAGATACATGGATTGTAGCGGCATTTGATCAGTATGAAGACTATGAGGTCTTGTCTGATCCATGGACTAGTATTATCGCACGAGCGCCTCAATATCATGGAATCAAAATTGAAAATCGCCCGAATAAAACAAAAAGAACGTATAAGAAACTAATTTCAGTTGTATGTGACAACTGGAGTGACGTTGTTGCAAAATGCCCGCAAGCAAAACGTTTTGATGAGGATGTGCGTAGATTTTTAATCAAGTAAAAATCAGAATGTGATTCTACAAGGTAGAACGTTGTGACAAAACCGTTGTGAGCAAAATGAATTTGTGATATTCTTTTAAAAAATGAATAAATAACTGAGTCTGTCCGCCCTGAGCAACGAATTATCGCAGGTTCTGACACAGAAACGAGAATTTTTAGACGAGATTGAGCGCATCGTACCGTGGGAGAAATGGATAAGCATTATCAAGCCGTACTACTACAAAGGAGAGCGCGGCAATAAGCCCTACGATTTGGAACGGATGCTGAGGAATCTATGATGTTACGGTGACCTCGGAACTTCTTACCGGAGATGAGGAATAAGTCTATGGGGACAGCAGCTATCTCGGAGCGGAGAAACGACCAGGAGCGCTGAAGAAGAACAAGGCCGGTAAGTCGGTCCACTACAAAATCAATCGCCGTCCCAGCCAAAGTAAGAAGAACTCCGCACGCTCCCAAGCACAAATCAAACGCCGTGAGCATGAGAAATCCTCTGTACGCGCCAAAGTTGAACATGTTTTTGCTGTGGTTAAGCTGCAGCTTCGTTTTCGAAAAACGCGATACCAAGGGTTGCAAAAGCAAATCGCAAAAATGAATATTATGTTTGCTTTGGCAAACTTGATTTTAGCTGACAGACCCTGTCTGGCGGCTTAATTGAGCTTTGCCTCGCAAGCAGATTTTGGAATGCGTCTGACCTTTTGTGGTTGGACGTTTTTCTGTTATGGGGAAAGCTCAATTGTGCGGTGTTGCCCTAAAGAAGAATTTTGTCAATGGATAGCGGGATCAACGGCACACAGCACAAAAGCACCAAAGCCACGCGCCACGAAATGCCTACGGTAATGGCAAACAACAAAAGCGGTGCAAGCATGGCGTAAAAGAACTGCGGCAGGTGGCTGGAATAGTACAGGTCCAGCTGCTCCACGCCCTCCAGGGCAATCTGAGTCAGGCCCGCCATGCTCATGTCATCGGTAGAACGCACACCAAGGCGAACGATTTTATTGTAGACGCACTCGCGCAGATTCTTTTTGACGCTGAGACCCAGTGTGTCCTTCAAGTCCCCGACAATACGGGTGGTGGCATAGCGAACCGCCAATCCGGCACAGGCGCAGACTACTGGTACCAGAAAAACACCCGCGCTGCCGCCGTTATACTGGACAGCAAGTGCAATGGACTAGCACAGAGACGCAGTGATGCCGACATTCGCAAACAGGCCCAGCACCATCCAGCCTACACAGAAGCCGATATACTTTTTGTTGCCGCCGAGCAGGCGGAGAAGATCCTTGTCTATCATTCGATATTCCCTCATGGTTTGTTTGCGTCGGTACAAGGGCGCAAATTTCAAATTAGCGTCAACTAACCAACGGACAAAAAAATATCCCCCTGCAAACAAGCGCGAAGCGCAGCATTCATCACATACGTAAGAATGAAATGACTTCTTTTGCAAGCTGATGTGGATACGATTATGGCAGCCCTGTCGGAGCGTAATGAAAACAAAATGAAATCAAAACTGGGTTAGAAAAGGCTAACAACCTATTATTCTACAGATTTTTTAGCATTTGTTAAGCGGAAATAATTACACTTGCAGCATAATAGACCAGACGGCAGGAAAGAACCGTTGGATATGACAAAATAGTGGTTGGGTGACAAAGGATATAAAACGATAGGATAAAGAAGAAATGAAGCAAGATAAAAATACTCGGCGCGATGAAAGCAGTTCTAACCCCGCCACTACGGCCATAAAAATCAAGGCTGGAACATGAACAAATGATTCATGAGTGTCTAAAAATAAACAGAAGCAAAAATCGACATAAAAATAAGAACGATATATCGCATATAAAACGGAATGCAAGAATTGACATATCGAATAGAAACTGTCTGTTTACATTGTCACATCAGGGTGATAGGATGAGGGTGCAGTGAAAAACTTCCCCCAAATGGAGAAGATGAACGGCAAAGAGGAGTGAGCAGAAAATGGAGCAGGCAGTGGTAAAGATTCTGCTGCTGGGAATCTGCGGATATGGCAGTAACTACATCAAGGAAATTTCGGAACGCGACATTCCCGGTATAAAAATCGAGGGCATCTGTGAGGTCGTTCCCAACGCCGCAGATTTGTATCCCATTATTAAAGAACAGAACATTCCAATCTATCAAACGCCTGAGGACTTCTATAAAGAACATACCGCCGATCTGGCTGTTGTTTCAACGCCCATTCATCTGCATTATTCGCAGATCGTCACCTGCCTGACGCATGGATCGAATGTGCTGACCGAAAAGCCCGTCTGCACCTCGGTAGAGGGCGCACACAAGCTGGAACAGCTGGAAAAGGAGACCGGTAAGTTCATTTCGGTAGGGTATCAGCTTAACTACTCCCGCGATGTACTGGCTCTGAAACATGACATTCTGGACGACCACTTCGGCAAGCCCATCTACATGAAAGCACTGCACGCGATGCGGCGGGGTGATAAATACTACGCCCGCAACAGCTGGGCGGGGCACATTGATGTAAAGGGCTGTGCTGTGAACGACAGTCCGTTCAACAACGCCTGCGCCCACCAATTTCAAGTGATGACTTTCCTGCTGGGGGAGCGTCTGGAGCGCGCGGCCGAGTTGGCCGATGTACAGGCCGAACCCTATAAAGGAAACCCAAATGTCGACAATTTCGACACGATTACAGTACTGGCGCATACGGTATCAGGTGTGCCGCTGTGGTACGGCACAGGCCACGCCATTGTAGACAAGAAGCTGGGCCCTATAGCCGAATACCGCTTTGAGAAGGGCACGGTTTACTTCGGCAAAGATTTCGGCAGTGGGCCAATAGCCGAATATGTCTACATCGGCGATACTGGCGAGCAGATCGACTATGGCCGCATCCCCAAGGGGGAGCGCCTGCAGAAATTCTACGATGCGATTGAGGCCGTGCGCACAGGGAAGCATCCTGTCTGCACTGTACAGTGCGCGATTCCTCATTTGGAGGCGGTAGAAAAAATTGCAAAGCTGCCCATTGTTTCCATTCCGGCCGAAGGTGTGGAGGATATCCGGGAAGATGATGACACATTCCACACCATTGTAGGGCTGCACGACATTTTTATCACTTGTTACAAAAACCGGGAAATGCTTTCCCAAGAAGGATTACCCGGGAATAAATAAGAAGGAGAAACACCATGAAAAAACAAAGCACCCTCAAGCGCGCACTGGCGCTTGGCATGTCGGCCACTATGGTCGGCGCTACGCTGGCAGGCTGCGGCGGTTCTGCCTCCTCTACGGCAGCAACCTCTACAGAAACTGCATCGTCTGCAGCCACTGAGGCGGAAGCGACTACGGACAGTGACAAACCCTTTGCGGGCACTACGCTGACTTGGTACACCACATTGAACGGCAATGTCTCTGACAACTTCGCAAACCTTGGCGATACGCCATGGGCCAAGTATGTGGAGGAGCAGACCGGCATCACCATCGAATTCCAGCACCCGACGCAGGGCTCTGAGGCCGAAGAATTTGCCGTTATGCTGGCCTCCGGTGAGTATCCCGACATCATTGAGTATACATGGACAACTTATTCCGGCGGTGCGGGTGCAGCCATCAATGATGGCGTCATTATTTCGTTGGATGACTATATGGCAGATGCTACAAATCTGTCCAAAGTCATGCAGGAACATCCTGAAATCGGTAAGATGATCAAGTCCTCCGGTGGTAACTATTACTGCTTCCCCTGTCTGCGCGGTCTGGAATCCCCCAACAAGACCGAATTTTCTTCCGGTTTCCTGTATCGAGCCGATGCGCTGAAGGAACTGGGCTTTGATCAGGTGCCTGAGACGATTGACGAGTGGGAAGAAGTCCTGCGCGCCGCCAAGGCCGCCGGCTACAGCAAGCCGTTCACGACCCGTAAAGAGTGGGTCAAGGATGTCTGGTCTGCCGCTTACGATAACTGGGGCAGCTTCTATGTAGATGACGGTGTCGTGAAGAACGGTCTCATTGAGGACAGCCGCAAGGATTTCATCCAGAAGATGGCCGACTGGTATGCCGAAGGTCTGCTGGACAACGACTGGATGCAGGCGGATAAGAAATCCACCCAGACCGACTTCGTTTCCGGCAACTGCATCTTGGGCTACGCACCGTTCGGTCAGGGTCTCGGCAACTATACCAAGGCTATGATGGAAGCCGATCCCAACTTCAAGGAAGATTACATTCAGGCTGCTGCGCCCGTCACCTCTACCAAAGGTAAGAACGCAAAGTTCTCCAAGATGAACAACATCTATGACCAGTCCGGTGCTTCTGCCGCCATCTCCTCTCAGTGCAAAAATGTTAAGGCTGCCGTTTGGCTGCTCGACTGGCTGTACAGCGAAGAAGGTCAGATCTGCTACAACTTCGGTATCGAGGGCGAAAGCTACGAGATGAAGGACGGCAAGCCTGTCTACACCGATCTTATTATGAATAACCCCGATGGCATGAGCGTTGCACAGGCATTGGCTGCGTACACCCGTGCTTCCACCTCCGGCGCCGGTATCCAGAGCGAGGACTACATTGACCAGTATTACGCACAGGATAATCAGAAGAAAGCGCTGGAGCTTTCCATGAAGACCGACATGGGCGAGCATATGTTCCCGCCGACATCCGTTTCTGAAGAAAATCAGGATCGCTACTCCGAAATCATGAGTCAGGTTAAGACTTTGGCCGATGAGATGGAAGCCAGCTTCATCTGCGGCACCACCCCGATGAGCGAGTGGGATTCCTACCAGCAGAAGCTGAAGGATGCCGGCATTGAAGAGGCAGTCCAGATGATGCAGGAAGCATACGACACCTACATGGCAAACTGAGTTCCGATGCGATAAAGCGACAATAATATGTTAAAAATGGCATCCGGAGGAATGCTCTTTCGGATGCCATTTCCATAAGGAAACACTACGGGGTGCTGACAAGATTATGAACAGAATGACAGAGCTGCTGGAACGGATCAATTATGATCTGCCCGGGCTGAAAAAAGCAAAGATGTGCTATGCACAGGGGGATGCGGACGGCGCAATGGATGCGGTTATTGAGCATTTTCGCACACGCACAACGCCGAAGTATCTCTTTACCGCTAAGGAGATGGAGCAGTGTAAGGTCGATGGCATCCTCGAGGATGCGCAGGAGACGCTGGATCATTATATCTATGGCCACAAGTTTGACGGCGAGATCGACTGGTTCTTCAACCCGACGGAGCATACCTCCCACGATAACGAGTGGACATGGTCGCTGTACCGCCACATTTATTGGCAGCCGTTGGCCCGTGCCTACGCGTTGACAAAGGATGAAAAGTACACGAAAGAGTTCCTGCATGAAATGACCGAGTGGGGCAAAGCATGGCCTGTGACCCCCTTCATGGAAAATGAAGAGGATGCTGCAGCCAAGTACAAATTCCCCGGTCACTCCTGGCGCACCATCGAGACGGCCATGCGCATCTACACGGTCTGGCTGCCCTGTATGGAGGCGTTCCGCACCTCGCCTGCGTGGGATCGAGAGGGATGGGTAACATTCCTGACGCTGCTGTGTGACCATGCAGATTTCTTGATGACCCATTACAGCAACCACAAGAAGTCGTCCAACTGGCTGACGATGGAAAGCGGTACACTGCTGGAATGCGGCATTCTCTTCCCGGAAATCAAATCCGACTGGTTCATGACCGGCTACCGTCGGGTCATGCAGGAAGTAAAGTACTCCTTCGATAATGACGGCATCCACATGGAGCGCACCCCCATCTACCACATGGTGGCTGCGGGCGTCTACTTCCAGTGTTACCGTCTGTGCAAGCTGAATGGCATCCCTGTGCCGCCCTACATGGAGCCAACGCTGGAAAAATCCGCACAGTTTATTATGAGTCTGGTCAAGCCCGACCTGTCCACGCCGATGATCGGCGACGCGGATCGGGATGATCTGACGACCCGCCGCTGCGATACCTCGCTGTACGAGGGTATGAACCTGACATTCGACCCCTACGATTTGAACGAGATGCGTGCGTACTTCCGTACCTGGTACGAGGAAACGGGTCGCGAGGACTTCCGTTTTATGGCCACCGCGGGCAAAGAGGGCACACCGCCTGCACAGCGCAACTACAAGTACATCCCGGCGGGTATCTATGTTATGCGCACAGGCTGGGGTCCGGAGGATAGCTACTTCCATGTACATGGCATCCAGCTCGAGCGTGGTGAGGTCAGCTCGCACTCCCACAACGACACGGGTCATGTGGAGATTCACGCCAGGGGCGAGGACATCCTGACAGACTCGGGCCGCTACATCTACAACAGCTCCTGCTGGAAGGATTGGCGGCACTACTTCCTGTCCGCCAAGGCTCACAACACGCTCTATGTGGATGATCACGAGATGGGTACCGTTCCCGGTGTTACCCGCACCCGCGGCGTGCGTACCTATCTGCACGCCTTTGAGGAAAACGAGCAGTATCAGCTTATTGACATTTCCCACAACGGCTATGACTTTATGGATGACCCGATGTTCCACCGCCGCCGCGTTGTGCGTCTGCCTGATGATATCTATGTCATTGAGGACCGTGTAACTGGCATCTGCAGGGAAGACCATGACATCCGCCTGTATTATAATTTTGCGTTTGGCCATCTGGATGGAGAAAACGGCAAGTTTGACTATACCTCCCAAAAGGGACGCGGGTATACGATGACTGTACAGGCTGACAAGAAACTCGATTTTGAAATCCTTGAGGGCAGCGAGGATCCCATCGGTGGGTGGATCAGCTACGGTTACGCATGGCGCAAGCCCATCCCGCAGCTGATCGCCAAGCATAGCGGTAAAGCACCGATCCACTTTATTACAGTGCTGGCCCCGGAGAAAACCAAGGCTGAAACTGCCATCAATGGTGATGCCGCCATGGTCACGCTGGCTGGTGGCAAGGTATTGACACTGACAGAGAATGCGGTAGAACTGCATTGAGAAAGGAGCCTGCAAGATGAGATACGGTATCTGTACCGGCATCGAAAATGCCGGGCTTGTAAAAAAATTGGGCTATGACTACATTGAGCTTTCGGTGACAAAGACCATGGGCCTTGACCCTGCGGCGTACGCTGCAGGCAAGAAAGCGCTGGAGGAGAGCGGAATCGAGGCTGAGTGCTTCAACATTCTGTTCCCCAAAACGATGAATTTTGTTGATGGTAAGACAACGAGCCTTGATGAGTTGGAAATTTATCTGGAAAAGGCAATGGCAATGATTGCCGATCTGCATGGTAAAGTGGTCGTGTTCGGCAGTGGCAAGTGCCGTACATGCCCGCCGGAGGTCAAGTATCTGGACGCTTACGAGAACCTTGTCAAAGCCTGCCGACTAACGGGTGAAATCGCAGGAAGGTACGGCATCAGGGTGGTCATCGAGCCGCTGAGCCGAAAAGAAACCAATATGGTCTGTACCGTGACCGAGGGTGCATTACTGCAGAAGGATGTGGCCAACGAGAATGTAGGATTGCTGGCCGACTACTTCCATATTTGCGCCAACCACGATGACGTCAACAGCATCGCAACCATCAAGGACTTTGGGCATATCCATATTGCGTCCGGCAATGGCCGGCGTTATCCGCTGCCCGGCGATGGCGAAAACTATGGCGAGCTTTTTGCTGCTCTGCACACGGCGGGTTATAACGGCCGCATGAGTATCGAGGGCAAAACAGAGAACATCGAGCAGGACGGTGCGGCCGCCCTTGCTTACTTAAAACAGTTGGAGGCGCAAAACAATGGCTGATAAAGTAAAACTCGGTATCATCGGCTACGGTCATATTGGCAGCCAGCATGGCCGCGCGATTCGGGACGGAAAGTGTCCGCAGGTCAATCTGACAGCGGTCTGCGACATTGACCCCGCCCGTCTTGAACTGGCAAAAAAGACGAACGGTGAGGACATTCAGACATTTACCGATGCATCCGAGCTGATTCATTCCGGCGCGTGCGAGGCTGTCATCATTGCAGTGCCGCATTACCTGCACCCCTCGATGGCCATAGAGGCTATGGAGACAGGCCTGCATGTCATTGTAGAAAAGCCCGCGGGCGTCTACACCAAGCAGGTCGAGGAAATGAACGCTGTTGCGGCCAAACACCCGGAGCTTGTCTACTGTATGGACTTCAATCAGCGCACGAACCCGCTGTACAAAAAGGTCAAGGATCTCATCGACAGCGGTGATTTGGGTGAGATGACCCGCGTTATTTGGATCGTTACGGATTGGTACCGCTCGCAGAGCTACTATGATCAGGGCGGCTGGCGTGCTACTTGGGATGGCGAAGGCGGCGGCGTGCTGCTGAACCAGAATCCCCACAATCTTGATTTATGGCAGTGGATGTGCGGCATTCCTAAGCGCGTAAAATCACAGGTATACTACGGAAAGCACCGCAATATCGAGGTCGAGGACGACCTATATGCCCTTGTCGAATACGAAAACGGTGCGACAGGCTGCTACATTACGACAGTAGGGGATGCCCCCGGTACAAATCGTTTGGAAATTGACGGGACAAATGGTAAAATTGTAGTTGAAAATAACGAGCTTACCTTCTACCGTCTGCGTATTCCGGAACCGGAATTCAATGCCACCTACAAGAGTGGTCTTGGCAAGCCGGAAGTGTGGGAGTGCAAGATTCCCATCAAGGGCACCTACACCTCCCACCCGGGTATTATCAACAATTTCTGTGACTGCATCCTGAAAGGTGCAAAGCCCATTGCCCCCGGCGCCGAGGGCATCCGTGGTTTGCAGATTTCCAACGCTATTCACCTTTCGAGTTGGCTGAACGGCGAATGGGTCGACATCCCTGTGAACGGAGATTTGTTCCTTGAGAAACTGCAGGAGCATTGCAAGGAACCGGTCACAAAATAACAGCTGCCCGCAGCAGAAGCTAAGCCGAAGAAACGGAGTATACAAACGTGGCTGAAAAGAAAAAGTGGGCCCCTACAAAGATGTTTTTGCAGTGGTGCCTTTCCTATCTGCTGATTTCTGTTATTGCCCTGACGCTGCTTTTGGCATCCGGGTACAGATATCTTGATGTGCTGCGGGACAATTTGGAATACACGAACGGCATCCAGCTGGATATGACGCGGGTCTGGCTGGATCAGAAGGTCAAGCTGCTACGCAACATCACAGCAAAAGAGAGTAGCACAGCGGCCATTGAGGCCGTACGTCAGACGGATGACTATGATGATATTCCACGGTATGATTACTACATGCTTACGAGGAAAATCTCTACAGATGTCATCAACTACGGTATAGGGGATGCATACTTTCTCTATTTTCCGTCCACGGATGCGATAGTATCCAACACGAAATACGGGCAAAGCCGTCGATTTTATGACCTTGTGCTGGAGGCTTATGACATCAGCTATGAGGATTGGATGGAAATATTGAAGCAGAACTTAGTGACAACGCGGGTATTTCAACCTGTTGTACAGGGCAAGGATAGCAAAAACTATCTGGTTCTGATGCGTCCGCTGAACATCACAAGCCGAGAGCCTGATAAGGCAGTGGCGGTTATGATCGTTGATTTGGAGGATCTGTTCAAGGCCTCTGATTGGCTGAATAACGATACACTGTGTATCAATGACCGCAACAACGGTGTGCTGGTTGCTAACCATGAACTCCCTGAGGCAACGGAAAATGCTGTCACAGAGCTGATTAAAAGCAGCGGAAGCCGTAAGTTTGACGAAGCGGCTCATAGAACGAGCAAGGAAGAATACATTTCAATCATTTCTTCCACTTACGAAAACTGGGATATTGCAGTCATTCTGAAGGAACAGGCTTTTGCATCGAAAATCATTGATATACAGAAGCTTTTGGCTGTTGTTGTCATCATCTACCTGCTGTTGACGGTAGCGGTTATTGCCAACAGCGCAGCCAAGCGTTATTTGAAGTTGCGCAACATCGTGCAGGTGCTGCACCGTGGCAATGCGGCTGACCCGGAGGAAAATCTGACCGATGCCTTCGCCTATATTGACAGCCGCGTACAGAAGCTTGTGCAGGATAATGTCGAAAGCTCCGATCTCATTGAACAGCAGCGCACCGTGATGCTGCGTGAGCAGTTTCACGCGATGATAACGAACGCAGATGCGGCAAACGAGGCCGATACAGACCAGCTGGAAAATCTCGGCTTCCCGATCCACAGGGCAAAACAGTATTATCTTCTGGCCTACCGCCTGCAGGAACAGGATCTTGCGAACGAGAAGGATCCTGACAAAATATATGAGATGCAGTGGTTCATACTCCAGAATGTAACCAGAGAAAATCTTACGAGCCGCAGTCTGGAGAACCTTTGCTTCCGTGAAGGCGGCATGCAGCTTTACTTTATTTGGACCGAGAAGGACGACCCAGAGATGCTTGAAAGCATTTTGTGGAGCTATGAATACTGTCGCAGCTTTTTGACCCAGCATTTTGAGTTTCGCTATGACATTGCCGTAAGCAGTGGGCACACTGGTCTTGATGGGGTATATAAAGCTTACCGCGAGGTATGCCGTGTCTATCAATATCAGCAACGCACGCAGGATACCGGTACGATATTTTACAGCGACTTGAAGGTACAGCCCGGCGACACGACAGTACGCTATCCGGTTGAAACGGAGAATAAGCTGCATCTGGCTGTGCGCAGCGGCAATGAAGGCGAGGCCTGTACACAGATTCAAGCGTTGATGCGCCAAAACCAGGAAAACTACTTGAGCCCTGCAGGCATGCAGTTCCTGGTGAGTAAGATCATGTCGACCATCGTGCGTGCAGGCGAACAGCGGAGCGATGATCCCGAGCTGGCCGAAAATCAAAATCGCGTTATGGAGGCCGCCCGCCGTGGCAGCACCGAGGCGATGGAGCAGGCGCTTTGCCGGTTGGCAGGCACAGTCTGCCAAGCAGTACGTGCCTCCGAACAGGAGGCGGCAGCGGATGAAAAAGGCCGCCTGTATCTGGAGATGCGGGACTACATAGAAGCCAACTATTCGGATGCTGCGCTGAATGTAAATGCACTCTCGGAGCATTTCGACCGTCCTGCTCCGTTCGTCTCCCGCTATTTCAAAGAGATGAACGGTACGAACCTGACCCAGTATATTCACAAAGTGCGCTTAGAGCATGTGAAAGAAAAGCTGCTGCAGGACGAAAAATTAGAGACAATCGCCATCACCTGCGGGTTTGGCAGTCTGCGCAGCTTCCTGCGTATCTTCAAACAATATGAGGGTGTAACTCCTACCCAATATAGGGAGCTGCACAGCAAAAAGGAAGAAACAACCAATGAAAACATTTAAAACGGCAGTTATCGGCTGTGGTATGATCTCCAAAAATCATTTCAAGGCCTTGAAAAATGTCGAGAACGCCGAGTGTGTTGTCGCCTGTGATATTCGCCCAGAGCGTGCCGCAGCCGCCGCAGAAACCTACGGCATCCCACACACGGAGACAGAGTATCACAGGGTATTGGATAACCCGGAAATCGATGCTGTACACATCTGCCTGCCCCACTATCTGCACGCGCAGGTTGCCATAGAAGCCATGGAGCATGGTAAGCATGTGCTTTGCGAAAAGCCAATGGCGCTGGATCCCGCCGATGCCGAAAAGATGATCGAAGTCCGCGACCGCACGGGCAGGACGCTTGGCATCTGCTTCCAGAACCGTTACAACGATTCGTCCAGGTATATGCGCAGCCTGATGGATTCGGGCAGGATGGGCAAGGTTCTGGGGGCACGGGGCGCTGTGTTCTGGAACCGAAACCCCGAATACTATACCGAATCTGATTGGCGCGGTACCTTGGACAAGGAGGGCGGCAGCGCACTGGAAAATCAGGCAATCCACACATTTGATCTGATGCAGTGGCTCACAGTGCCGATCAAGACTGTGGAGGCAAGCTGCTCCACCAAGCGTCACAAGGGCGTCATTGAGACAGAGGATACCTGCGATGTCTTTATGACCGGCTCCAACGGCGAGCGGCTCGTCTTTTTCTGCACGAACTGCTATGTGAAAAATGCCCCCGTGGAGTTAGAAATCGTCTGCGAGAATGGCAGTATCCGCATGGTCGGCAACCTTGTCACTACTGAACTGGACGGCAAGACAGAGACGAAGGATTTCTCCTCCGGTACGGTGTTCGGCAAGGATTATTGGGGCAGCGGTCACGGGTTCCTTATTGAGGATTACTACACTAAGCTGGCGGCAGGGGAACGGTTCCCTGTCAGTGGTGAGGAAGCTATCGTCAGTACCAGGCTTCTCCACGCGGTTTATTCTTCCGCTAAAAATCACGAGGTCATCCGCCTTGACACAAAGGAGAATCAAGCATGAGCACAAAGAGCAAAGCCGCGGCGGCCGAAGAAAAAAAGCCGATCACCTTAAGCTCGGAGCATGTGCCCCTGAGCTACCGCATCAAAAAAGATCTGCAGCGCAACGGCATGATCTATGCAATGCTTATTCCGGTGCTGGTCTACTATGCCATCTTTAAATTCGGGCCGATGTTCGGTCTGTACATCTCTTTCATCGACTACAAGCCCGCCAGAGGCATTTTTGGCAGCAAGTTTGTCGGCCTCAAATGGTTCAAGTCTTTCTTCTCGGACTATTACTTCGGCCGTCTGCTCATCAACACCGTGCGCATTGCGGTGGCGGATCTGCTGACCTTCCCGCTGCCTGTCATTCTGGCGCTGCTTATCAACGAGCTGAAAAACAAGAAATTCTCCAAGACAGCGCAGACGCTTCTGTATGTGCCGCACTTTATCTCCACAGTTGTTATCTGCGGTATCGTTATCACGCTGACGAGCTCCACCGGTGCCATTACCGAGGTGCTGCACAACTTTTTCGGCATCAAAGAGCAGGCGCTGCTAAATAACCCGTCTAACTTTCTGCCGATCTACATTCTGACAGAGCTTTGGCAGACGCTTGGCTGGAACTCCATCATCTATCTGTCGGCCCTTTCCGGCATAGATCAGGAACTGTATGATGCGGCCAAGGTCGATGGCGCGAACCGTTGGCAGCAATGCCTGCATGTCACGCTCCCCGGCATTGCGCCTACCATCGTCATCATGCTGATTTTGAAGATGGGTAAGATCTTCAATGTCGGTTATGAGCGCGTTATGCTGTTGTACAACCCCGCAATTTACAACACCGCCGATGTCATCAATACATATGTTTACCGTAAAGGCCTGATCGATGCACAGTTCAGCTACAGTACGGCGGTCGGTATGTTCAACTGCCTTGTCAGCTTCGCACTGGTCATGATCACAAACAAGATCAGCCAGAAGGTCAATGGCAGCGGTCTGTGGTAAGGAGGATACGATCATGGCGAATACAAATACCAAAAACGCACCGCGCGGCACCAAGATCAAGGAATCCTTCGGAAGCCGGCTGTTTGATATCGTGGATATACTGATCGTCTGCTTGTTGCTGGCCTGCGTGCTGATCCCGCTGATCCACATCGTGGCGGCATCCTTCAGCAACCCGTCGCTCTTCGTAGGGCATAAGGGCATTCTACTCTGGCCGGAAGGCTTTTCTCTTGCATCGTATCAGGCTGTGTTCAAGAATACCTTCCTCTGGACCGGCTACGCAAACACTCTGTTTATTGTTATCGTAGGTACGGTTCTCAATGTTCTTCTCTCGATGGTTGCGGCCTACTGCCTGTCCCGCAAGCATGTGGCGGCCGGTCCCACCATTATGAAACTGCTTGTCTTTACGATGTATTTCAGCGGCGGTATGATCCCACTGTACCTGGTTGTCAAGGGCGTTGGACTTTACGGCTCCCGCTGGGCACTGATCCTGCCTACATTGGTCGATACCTACAACCTCATCATTATGCGCACCGCCTTTGCGGGTGTGCCTGACTCCCTGGAAGAATCCGCCAAGCTGGACGGCGCCAACGCGTGGACGATCCTGTGGCGTATCATGGCCCCGTTGGTAAAGCCTACGGTTGCTGTCATCACACTGTACTACGCGGTCAGCCATTGGAACTCCTGGTTTAATGCCATGCTGTTCCTGCGCGATAAGACCCAGTACCCCCTGCAGCTGATCCTGCGCCAGATCCTCATCCAGAATGACACGGCCGACATGACCGCCGGTGCGGATTACCTCGTGAGCGAGACAATCCAGTACGCGACTGTTGTGGTTGCCACACTGCCTATCCTCTGCATTTATCCATTCGTTCAGAAGTACTTTGTCAAGGGTGTTATGATCGGCGCCATCAAGGGCTAATCTGCACAGTAAAAAGGAGAAATTACCATGCGCGTACCTTATGAGAAAATGTATAACGAATTTGTGCGGGTTCTGCTGAAGTACGGCTTTGACAAGGAGAAAGCGGAAATCTCCGCCAAGCTCTACGCCGATGCAAGCCGTGACGGTGTATACACCCACGGTCTGAACCGCTTTCCGAAATTCATCAAGAGCATTCATGATGGTATTGTGGACATCCACGCCGAGCCTGTGCTGAAGGAGAGCTTTGGTGCATTTGAACGGTACGACGGCTGTCACGGACCCGGCAACCTGAACGCCTACGCCTGCACGAAGCGTGCTATTGAGTTGGCCAAGCAGAACACCATCGGCTGTGTGGCGCTGGCTAATACCAACCACTGGATGCGCCCGGGCAACTACGGCCTGATGGCGGTTGAGCAGAATTGCATCGGTATTTTTTGGACGAACACCGTGCCCAATATGCCGCCGTGGGGCGGGCGTGACGCACGCCTTGGCAACAACCCCATTACACTGGCCATACCCCACGGGGATACGCCCGTGTTGGTGGATGTGGCTATGTCGATGTTCTCCTACGGTAAGCTGGAGGTCTATAAGCGCAGCGGCAGACCGCTGCCTGTGGACGGCGGTCTGAACAAGAATCAGCAGCCCACGAGGAACGCTGCCGAGATCCTTGAAACACATGAGAGCTACCCCATTGGCTATTGGAAAGGCTCCGGTCTGAGCTTGGCGCTAGATCTTATCGCTGCCGCGTTGGCAGGCGGACGCACGACCCGTCAGGTCGGTGAGCTGCCGCTGGAAACCGAACTGAGTCAGGTGTTTATCTGCATCGACTTGGACAGCCTGCCTGACAAGGAGAATATCGCTGCCAATGTTGAGGCAACATTGCGCGATATGGAGACTTCTACCCCCGTGGAAGAGGGCCGCCCGGTTCATTTCCCCGGCACGCACATGGCCGAGGTCCGCAGCAACAACATGGAGAACGGTATTCCTGTCGAGGAAGCAATCTGGCAGCAGGTGCTGGCACTGTAAAGGGAGGTGCGCGGTATGATCATACCGGGACTGGTATCGGCAACATTCAAAACAGAAAGCCCCGATTTTGTGCTGGCGGCACTGAAAAAAGCCGATCTTCATGCGGTGGAATGGTCGGAAAACTGGCATATCCCGGCGGGGGATACCGCGCTGGCCCGTGACCTGCGGGAGCGGACCCTTGCGCAGGGTGCCGAGATTGCGGCCTACGGTTCCTACTATCGCTTGGGCCAGAACAGCGATCCCGCTAAAGATTTTTTGCCCACGCTGCAGAGCGCTGCGGCACTGGGTGCCCCGCTCATTCGCATCTGGGGCGGCGGTACAGCATCGGCAGAGCTGGATGCAGACACACGCAGGGAGTTGGCGGTCGAGGCAAGGATCGTCAGTGATATGGCGGCATCGGAGGGCATCAAGGTCGCCCTGGAATGGCACAAAAACACCGTCACCGATACGAATGAATCGGGTCTGTCCTTTTTGGACGAAGCCGCCGCAGAGAATCTCTACTGCCTGTGGCAGCCCACTGTAGCGCTGAATATGGACGAGCGGTGTGCGGGGCTGGATATGCTCGAAGCCCGCGACCGTCTGCTCAATCTGCATGTCTACTACTGGCTGGAAGGTAAGCGCCGCCCGTTTGCGGAAGGTCTTGCCGAATGGCGGCGGTACTTACAGCATGTCAACCGCAACGAAAAACGCTACGGTCTGCTGGAATTTGTGTTGGACAACACCGAGGAGCAGTTTCTGGAAGACGCCGCTCAATGGAAGCGGCTTTTGCAGGAAACGGCGATGAACTGAAGAGGAGAAAAGCAAAATGGCAGATTTATATGTAAAGAAATTTGATATGATCAATCCCTTTGTTGTGGCATCGAGCCCCGCAACGCAGGGCGCGCTGAATGTTTTGAAGAGCGCTAAAATGCGGCCCGGTGCCATTGTGCTGCGCAACTATGGCCACGGTTCGGGCGGCGGCAGCTTTATCGGCCCTGACTCCAAGGCAATGTTCGGCGGAGAGATGGCCATCCACAGCCATGCTGTGGGCCGTCAAATCCCAGACAGTGTCGACACGCTGGAAAAATATTGTGAGGAAGTTCACAAAATCAAGAAGGAGATGGACTCTGACATCAAGCTGTGGGTGTCTGTCGGCCATTATAGCGACATCGTCAAGGGCGGTGATTGGGAGAAAAACTGGGCGCATCAGGCGGAGGAGCTCGCTCTCGCGGGTGCGGATGCCATTGAATTGCATTTCAATACCCCGGGCGTTGCCGTGGCGAAGGACCGTACATTTGCTTACCATCAGCTGCTCCGCCATTCCATCGAATTGATGAAAAAGACAGTACCCAATATGCCAATCATGGCCAAACTTGCCATCGAGTCCACCGACGCGCTGACCTCGATGCGTATTGCCGAGGCCGCAGGCGCTGCCGCCGCAGGCCCCACCGCCCGCTGGAAGGGCTACTACATGGATCTTGACTGGCGCGGCACCGAGGCCCGCCCCGGTGCAGGCTACGGCGGCACGCAGGCCACCCCGTTGGTGTGCTACTCCATCGCCGAGGCGCGCACCGCAGGTGTGAAAATTCCTCTCTACGGCGGTGGCGGCGTTTTCAACTACGAAAACGCAGCGCGTATCCTGATGGCAGGCTCTGAGATGGTGCAGCTGGGCGCCCTGGCCTGTGCCGGCGGCACGATGGCCTGTAAGAAGCTTATCAGCGATCTGAACCGCTGGATGGACGAGAACGGTTATGCCGACATGGATTCTCTTGTTGGCGACAGCTTGAAGCTGTTCCAGATGGATGCCGATTTTACGAAAAAGCGTCAAAATAAGCTGGCCGATGCCTACCAGACAGCCGACGCTGACCGAACCAAGTGTATCGGCTGCGGTCGCTGCGAGGATGTCTGCTGGCATCAGGGCATCGAGATCAAGGAGCGCAAGGCCTACAAGACCGATAAGTGCATCGGCTGCGGCTACTGCTTCCAGGTCTGCCCGACACAGGCACTCTATGTGGATAAGAAGGGTATTCTCCGTTCCGCCTTTGAGGAAGCGGGCATCCGGCGGGGAAACAAGTAACAGAGGCATTGCTGTCAGGATGTCCTAGAATCAACGACCTGCCCCGGTGTACCACTGGTCGGCTGCTGCAATTCATCCAAAAATGACTATGGCGCAGCATGTGCAAGCTACGGCTGCACAGCTGCGCCGATTTTTGTAAGGAGATACAAAAATGACACCTTTTGATACAGCCCTGAAAGCCGACCTGCAGACCCTGCAGCACACGGTTGAATATGAGGGTCAGAACTTCCGTGAGCGCGATGCTGACGGTAATACACTGCTGCACTGCGCCGTGCGTTCGGGCAGCCTTGCCAAAGTGGCTTACCTGACAGACTTTCTCGCACTGGATCCGCTGGAGGCGAACCTCTCGGGTATCACGCCCTTGGACTTGGCTTTGCAAGGAGGCTTTGATGAAATCGCTGCCTACCTTGCGAATAAGGCAGGCGTTGATCCCGCGCGAATCATTCACAACCCTGTACGGCGCGGCTTTTACCCGGATCCGTCGTGGATCCGCGTGGGCGAGGACTATTACATGGTCAACTCGTCGTTCAGCTTTTTCCCGTGTATTCCGATTTCCAAGTCCCGCGATTTAGTACACTGGACGACTGTCGGCTACGCCATTACAAACCCGGACTGGGCCAGAGTGGCGCGGTCCGAAGGCGGGCGCGGCTATTGGGCGCCTGATATATCCTACGATGCAGTGTCCAAGCATTATTTTATTACGGCTACCTACCGCGGCAACGAGGACGACGCGGAGCCGCGCTGTCAAATGGTCGTCAGTGCCGAGCGACCCGAGGGTCCCTACGGTGAGCCTGCGTGGATCCATGAGGACGGTATAGACCCGTCCATCCTCCACGATGACGATGGACGGCATTATATGCTGTTCAACCGCAGCGTCCGCATGGCGGAGCTGACGCCCGACTGCCGCGCCATGCGCGGTCCCGCACGCCTGATCTGGGGTGGTGACCTTAAGAGAAAGACCGAGGGACCTCAGCTTATGAAGCATGACGGATATTACTATCTGCTGGCCGCCGAAGGGGGAACGGGTGCAGGACATCGCATTTCGGCGGCACGCAGCAAAAATGTGTGGGGCCCTTATGAAAACTGTCCCTATAACCCGATTCTGCGCCAGGATGACGCGTGCGGCTATCTGCAGAACTGCGGCCATGGCAAGCTGCTGCAGGCTGCTGACGGACGGTGGTTTCTATGCTTCCTCTGCCTGCGCCGCAATCCAGATGGCACGGCCCCTATGGGACGGGAAACTTCGATTGCAGAAGTGACTTGGACGCCTGATGGCTGGCCTGTGGCCGCTTATGGCTGCCGCCCCCGAGCTGTGTTGAATATGCCTTTTTCTGAAGAGATTCCTACTTTAACCCCGGTAGGCATAACCAGATGGAAGGGCGAAGAATGGATTACCCAGCGTGCGTTGGATACCGCGAATTTTACCGTGGAAAAAGATGCCTTGACACTGTGTGGAAACGGCCTTGACCTGTGCGACAGGAAGATGCAGGGGCTGCTTCTCGTCCGCCAGCAGGAACGCGCGTTCACTGCGGAAACAGCGCTGGAAATCCCCGCTGCAGGTACTGCAGGGCTGACCTGTTATTACGATGAGCACAGCTATTTGAAATTCGGCGTTGGGCCGGAGGGCCTTGTATTGGAAGAATATGCAGGATATGAGGCGGTTTCAAGGCAAACAGCCCCGCTGCCTGCTGGCACATCTCCTGTTCGTCTGCGCGTTACAGCAACGGGCGGTCAACGACATTTTGCCATACAGGACGGAACAGACTGGCGCACGCTCTGGAGCATCCCAGAACCACACTACCTGACCAGTGAGGGCTTACAGTGTGGAAAGCGGTTCACAGGGGCTATGGTGGGCCTGTATGTACATGGGGCGTCTGCCGTCCGCTTTACCGATTGGAGCGCTGTATGGTCGTGCCCCGAAGAAAAGAGGTAACACAATGCCACAAGAAAAATTTCACTATAAATCGTTAGAAGAAGTCAAGCAGCGTGCCGCAGAGCTGGGTGTTGACCTGCCCTTTGCAGCCGACACCCACGCGCTGGCGCAGCCGCTGACCGTGCGTAATATTACCTTCCCGAACCGTCTGGGCATCGCGCCCATGGAGGGCGCGGACTCGACGCCCGAAGGCGCACCCACCGAGTATACGACCCGCCGCTATGTCAACGAGGCTATCGGTGGCAGCTCGGTCATCTGGTTCGAGGCAATCTCCATTGTGGAGGAGGGACGATCCTCCCAGACGCAGCTGCTGCTGACCCGCGACACGCTGGACGAGTTCAAGAAGATGACCACCGCCGTCAAGGAGGCGGGCCTCAAGGCCAACGGTTATGCGCCGTATTTGATCATGCAGGCCAACCACAGCGGCCGCTACTCTAACCCCGGCAACAAGCCTGCCCCGATGATCGCCTACCGCCACCCGATTCTGGAGCAGTACCGCGCCGCGGATGACTCCTGCATCGTGACGGACGATTACCTGAAAGGGCTGGAAGAAAAGTTCGGCGAGGCAGCCGCCCTTGCCAAGGAAGCAGGCTTTGACGCGGTGGACATCAAGAGCTGCCACGGCTACCTGCTGGCAGAGCTGGCATCCGCCTACAACCGCCCCGGCGAGTACGGCGGCAGCTTTGAAAACCGCTTCCGCCTGCTGAAAAACGGCATCCGCGCCGCCAAGGTGTACGAGGACGACAGCTTTATGGTCACGGCGCGCGTCGGCATCTACGACGGCTACGCCTACCCGTGGGGCTTCGGTGTCAGTCCGGAGAGCGGCATGACGCCCGATTTGACTGAACCGATCCGCCTTGTGCATGAGCTGCACGACGAGCTGGGGCTGGATATGGTGAACCTGACGATGGGCAACCCCTACGCCACGACCCATGTGACCCGCCCGTTCGATTTTGGCAAGTATGAACCGGACGAACATCCGTTTGTTGGCCTGTCCCGCATGATCCACGGCATTGGCGCAGTGAAAAAGGCCGTGCCGGAAATGACGGTTTGGGCATCTGCACCTACTTACCTGCGAGCCTATGCTGATCTGTTCAGCGCAGGCGCGGTCGAGCAGGGCCTGTGCGATGGTATGCTGTTCGGCCGCATGGCCTTTGCTGACCCGGATTTTGCCAACGAGATCGTCAAAAATGGCCGCATCGACCCTAAGCGGGTCTGCCTGACCTGCGGCAAGTGCGGCGATTTGATCCGCGCTCACAAGCCCACGGGCTGTGTCATCCGCGACAGTAAGACGTTTATGCCGTTCTACAAGGAATTCTTGGAGATCAAAAAGACCCAGCCTGCGAACTTCCGCGGCTGATGGAGAGGGTGTATTTATGAAAAAAACTGCCATCGTCACCGGGTCCAGCCGCGGCATCGGCTTTGCCATTGCCAAGCAGCTGGGGCTGGATGGATACAATATTGTTATGGTCGCCACCGGCCCACAGGAGAAAAACCAGCATGCGCTGGATGAGCTGAAAGCGATGGGCATTGACTGCGCCTATGTGCAGGCCAACATCGGCAGCGCCGACGACCGCAAGAAGATTCTGGACGGCGCACTGGCCGCCTTTGGCCGCGTGGATGTGCTGGTTAATAATGCAGGTGTTGCTCCCAAAGTCCGCGCTGACCTGCTGGATATGAGCGAGGAGAGCTTTGACTATGTTGTCGGCATCAACACCAAGGGCAATATGTTCCTGACGCAGCTGGTGGCCAAGCAGATGATTTCGCAGGAACCTGTCGATGGCCGCAAGGGCGTCATCGTCAATGTGTCCAGCTGCAGCTCGGTAGTGTCCTCCACCAACCGCGGTGAATACTGTGTCTCCAAGGCGGGTATCTCGATGCTGACAACGCTCTACGCCGACCGTCTGGCTGCTGAGGGCATCCTTGTCAACGAGGTGCGCCCCGGCGTTATCGCCACCGATATGACCAGCACGGTGCAGGGCAAGTATGATGCCTTGATTGAAAAGGGCACCTTCCCCATCGCCCGCTGGGGCACGCCGGAGGATGTGGCCGGGGCCGTCAGCCTGCTGTGCAGCGACCGTCTGCGCTACACCACCGGCAACTACATTGATGTGGATGGCGGCTTCCATATCCAGCGCCTGTAAGGGAGCAACGAGATGGAAAACGAAATTTTCCGCGCCGGAAATTACACCGCCAAGGTCGTCCGCTGCAACACGGCCATCGTGGGCAGCGGCGCAGCGGGCTTCAACGCCGCCGACCGCCTGTGGCAGCTGGGCCAGCGGGATATTGTGCTGGTCACAGAAAACCGCGTCGGCGGCACCAGCCGCAACACCGGCAGCGACAAGCAGACCTACTATAAGCTGACCCTGTCCGGGGGCGACCCCGACAGCGTGCGCGAGATGGCCGACACACTGTTTGCGGGCCGCTGCGTGGATGGTGATATTGCCCTGTGCGAGGCCGCGCTCTCGACCCAGTGCTTCTTGAAGCTGGTCGAGCTGGGCGTGCCGTTCCCCCGCAACCGCTACGGCGAGTACATCGGCTACAAGACCGACCACGACCCGCGCCGCCGCGCGACAAGTGTCGGCCCCTACACCAGCAAGCAGATGACCGAATGTCTGGAGGCTGCCGTGCAGTCCAAGGACGTGCCGATGCTGGACAAGACCCAAGTCATCAAAATTCTGACGGACGGCGGCACGGTCTGCGGGCTGCTTTGCCTGAACGTGACCGCGCAGGACGCCGCCGACCGCTTTACGCTGATTCGATGCAAAAACGTTATCTGGGCCACCGGCGGCCCAGCTGGTATGTACGCCGACAGCGTCTATCCCTTCAGCCAGTATGGGGCCACCGGCCTTGCGCTGGAAGCAGGCGCAAAGGGCAAAAACCTGACCGAATGGCAGTACGGGCTTGCCTCCGTAGCGCCGCGGTGGAATGTTTCCGGCACCTATATGCAGGTGCTGCCGCGGGTCTACTCCACGGCGGCGGACGGCAATGACGAGCGCGAGTTTTTGATGGACTTCTTCACCGACGCCCACGACATGCTGAGCAAGCTGTTTTTGAAGGGCTACCAGTGGCCGTTCGATGTGCGCAAGGTCGCCGATGGCAGCTCCATCATCGACATTCTGGTGTATCTGGAAACCTGCAAGGGACGCAAGGTCTATCTCGATTACCGCAAAAATCCGGTGGACGGCGCGTTTTCCTACGATGCGCTGCTGCCCGAAGCGCGGGAGTATCTGGAGCGGGCGGGTGCCTGCTTCGGCACGCCCATCGAGCGGCTGGCGCATATGAACCAGCCAGCCATCGATTTTTACCGTGATAAGGGTGTGGATTTGTACACCCAGCCGTTGGAGATCGCCCTCTGCGCCCAGCATAACAACGGCGGCATTGGCATCGACTGCTGGTGGCAGACCGACGTGAAAGGCCTGTTTGCCGTGGGTGAAGCCGCTGCCAGCCACGGTGTCTACCGCCCGGGCGGAACGGCGCTGAACGCCGGGCAGGTGGGCAGCACCCGCGCCGCACAGTACATTGCCGCCCGCTGTCAGGGCGATGCCCCCGCCTGCTTTGACACAGAGGCCGCCGCTGCCCTGGCCGAGATGGGCGCACTGGCAGATGCCTGCCGCGCCGATACCGGCAATGTGCGCGCCCTGTGGCAGCATGCCGCCGAGGAAATGAGCCGCTGCGGTGCCGCCATACGCGACCCCGCGCAGATACGCGCCTACGGCAAGCAGGTGGAAGCGCAGCTTGCCGGCTTTGCCAAAACGGTCAAGGCGGGCAGCCGCACCGAGCTTGCCATGGTCTACCGCCTGCGCGATATGCTGCTGAGCCAGCACGCCTACCTGACCGCCATGGCGGACTATACTGCCCACGGCGGGCAAAGCCGTGGTAGTGCCCTGTACACCGACCTGACGGGCGGCGTCAAGCCGTTTGCCCAGCTGCCGGATACCTTCACCTTTGCCTTGGACGAAACCGAAGCCCCGCTGATTCAGGAGCTGTGGTTCGAGGACGGCACCTGCAAGACCGACTGGCGCGCCCCGCGCCCCATCCCCGAGGATGACGACTTTTTTGAAAACGTCTGGCGCAGCTACCGCGAAACCGGCAACATCGATTGAATAACACTGATTGCTGTAGATGCTGTTTAGGCTGCGGCAACGTAACCGCTCAACCACAGCCATCGAACAAAAATAAAGCTGGAGCCGATTTTGGCTCCAGCTTTATTTTTGCCTGACGGTTGAGGTTGAGCGCTTACTGCAATAGCTTACTAGATTAAGGACAAAAGCCTACTCTAAATAAGGCTACATACAAAAACCCAGTTTTTTGATAGTGCGCATTTCTATAATAAGTTGTATTTTGGACGATAATTTGATATATGATTAAATTTCATGTCATCAATTAATAATTGCATATAACAGGACTAGTAAATAAATATCTAGCGAAGTGTCCATATTAGGTAACCAATTCTCCAGGGGCGTTTAGATTACACGCTATAGATACCTGGCGAATGGGTGGAGAGTGATAAAAGGCGGTGTGAGAAAGACATGCGGGAAAATATTGGCGAAACAAAGCAGAAATATTATCTGAAAGAAGTTGCCTCTGGTGTTTACTTTTTTTGATTTGCGGTATAACATAAACAGAAGGAGGTGCGCTTATGTTTGGTAAGAATTTGAGATATGAAGGGCTGTGTAGATGAATACAGTGAGTGTTCCGTAGATGAAATTGCTGAAAAGTATATCGAAGGAACGCCGGAGGTTGGCACGGTTGGCGTTCATGTTGACGATACCAACAGATTGCCGAGGACTCCTGAAGTAATAACTGGAAGCAATAATGAGGATTCTACGCTGACTGAGGGAACGGTACATTATGATGTTCGCTTTGATGCGATTGCGCCGACATCAGCGCATGATGCGGCTTCGCAAGATGTGATTCGGCTTATTATTAACGTGGAAGCACAGACTGCGTTCAATCCGGGATATCCGCTGACGAAACGTGCAATCTATTATTGCAGCAGAATGATTTCCGCCCAGCACGGGCCGATATTCAAAAAGTCGGAGTATGGAAAAATCCGAAAAGTGTATTCTATATGGGTTTGTACAAAACCGTCCGATGAATTTCAAAATACACTCACAAGGTATTCGATTTGCCCGGAACAGTTGATTGGAAATGCAACTGAAAAATCAGAAAACTATGATCTTATGAGCGTGGTAACGATTTGTCTGGGAAAACCTGATTCGGAAAACTATACAGGTATTCTGAAATTTTTGGATGTGCTGCTTTCTTCGTCGAGAGCAGCTACGGAGAAAAAGAAAATTCTCGAAGAAGAGTTTGGCGTTGCAATGAGTGAAGAACTGGAAAGTGAGGTGCTTACTATGTGCAACCTTAGTCAGGGAGTTAGGGCCGAAGGCAGAGAGGAAGGCAGGAAAGAAGGTATCAGCATAGGAGAGATTGGGATGCTCGTTCAGCTTGTTCGAGACGGTGATTTGAAACCAGAGCGTGCTGCTGAAAAGGCTAAAATGACAGTCGAAGAATTCAAAAAAATAATGGCGAACTACCCATTGCAGGCTGTATAAAACAAAATGGTGTATTAGCTAGCATAAATCGAATGATTGGGCAGCCCGCTTGTATGGGGTTCAAGAGGCCGTGAGTTCGACTCTCGCCACTCGGACCAAAGATGGCTG
>OJSJ01000553.1_pt1 | contig 39373 bp, 29 predicted proteins | sample 1599381 | NCBI WGS metagenome assembly OJSJ01 (sample SAMN04168658, study PRJEB22393) | human gut metagenome | biome: human gut microbiome; feature: stool | host: Homo sapiens | collected 2014-03-24 | reverse complement strand
ATGGTGGCGCAATTTTCAACTGGAATATTGGCGCACTTTTCAATTAGTATCTACAACGATATGTAAAGCGCCTTGGGAAATGACCTCACGTCCCTTGCCCTCAACGTAAGATGCGTATTCCATACCGTCGGCAATGATAATTCCGTTTTGGGGACGCTTACCGTAAATCAATAGATTCTCCGTCTTGCTTTTGGCGTCCTCATGTCCGGGTTCTGCCGGTACATACATATCTACGATTTCACCGTTTATCACGACTGCCGAACCGGGTGCACTACGTAGGTTTTGGGTATGGTTTTGGTAGTCCCCCGTTTCTTTTGAGTAGTCCACGCCGGCATGGGCTACTTCTATCATACCTTGTTTGATTTCGTTCTCTGCATCTTTCAAGAACTCATCTAAGCCGGAAAAATCAACTTCTACTTTCATTTTTTCGCCGTTGCTGTCATTTCACATATCTTCTGTGCCATAATTCCGTATTTTTGGGCATTGAGCAAGATGTCTGAAAATAAGATTTGAAAGGCATCTTCAAGTTCGGTTCTTTGACCTAAAGAAAAGTCTTTCGCCAAAGAGAGGTTTCCGGCAAACAGAAGAGACAATGCATTGCATATTGTCGGTGTGTCCATGCTGTTACATAATTCCGTAATGTTGTTACAGTGCAAAGAAAGTTCTTGTATTTCCTTACATGCCTTACTTATGTTGTTTACTGAAACAGACGTACAATCGTATGCCCGTTGTGCGATAATTATTGTATTATTCATTATTGTTCAATTGTTTTATTCTACAATCCGTAAATGTCCCGTTTAAATATGGTTGGCAAGAGATGTTGGCTTTGTCGGGACAATAGACATAAACCAACATCTCTATCTTGCTATTCCATGTCGGGTAATCCGCCCGCCCATTGCTTTGCAAGTCCTTCCGCCGATACCGCAAAATCTTCCTTTCGATATTCAATGCCCAGATGTTTGCAAATGGCTTTGTTCTCATATTCCGACCGCAAAGCCCATTGTTCATAGGGGTTGTTTGCAATCGCACACTGTTCATCCATCCCGGCAAAGAAGTTGATTCTATTAACCGGGCTTTCATTCAATTGCCGTTGAAAGGCATCGAATTTCTTTCGTTCTTCTTGTGTCATTTTTTTGTTGGTTTTAAATAAATTCATAGTTTTCTTTTTCCTCGTGGAAATTGCCGTCTCCATCGAGCCAGCAAAGACATCTCCGAGAATCCAGTGATGTACTGATACCTTTACCGAAGAAACGGTTGTGACTGACAAATGCGTTAAGTTCGTCAATTGCCTGCCGGACATTATCCACAAGCAGTTTCGCCTGCTCTCTGTTCTCTGTCGGCAAGATGGTATATTCCGCATCTTTCTCCTCAATCCAACGGGAAGAGACCTGTACAACTCCGTCCGTGACCTCGTATGCCTTAATTTCCAACGGGTTCTGCGTGTGGTAAAGCAACGCTTTTCTCAATGCGTCTGCATTCCGTGAGACAGCATCATTTAGATATTCCAGAGTTTCGGTATAATCTGCATTACTCCGAAATTTGACCTTCGAGCGTAGATCGGAAGAGCGTCGTGTAGGGAAAGAGTGTAGATCTCGGTGGTCGCCGTATCATTAAAAAAAAAAGTTCATCGGTCGTGAACAGAAAACCGGTTTCAAGCATCGTGTTTACAATAGGCTGAATTTTGCTGCATCCCGCCTTATGACGGTTGATTACTTTCTCCAGTCCGTTTTTTCTAATCTTTTCCATGAAATAAAATTTAAATTATTAATAAATAAGTATTTAGTTAAATAACATAGGATTCATCCCTACGAATGTGAAATTTCCCTCTGCATCGGTTCTAATCCATTCGGGAACACCCCCGAACATCTCATTGAACTTTGCCTGACCGATAGTCTTTTCCGCCATATCTTCTACTGACTCATAACCGTTGGCTTTGGCAAAGTTCTCATCAACCTTTATCTCGGCTATCTGGCTGCCATTTCTCCAAAAACGAAAGGTTATAGGTATCCCCTTAAACTTCCACTGTACAATATCATAACGTTCGTTACGTTCTATAAACTTCTTATGTCTCATACTCATATTATTGGATTATTAAACAGTTGTTTTTGCTCGTTTACTTCCAGTATTGCAAATTCGATGCGTGGGCGGTATTTGTCTAATTTCTTCTCTGCCTCTATCTGGAAGCATAGTTTATCATCAGTGATTGCGCCTACCATTTGCAAGCAATCGAGGAGCGTTTTAGCGAGTTGTCAAGGTCGAACTTTGCCGAACTGTGGAATACCCGGACAAACAACCGGAAACGGGTTGCAATGCGTCTGTTCCGGTACACCTTGCACTGTTCCATAAAAGAGTGCTCATAAGCCCGGATTACTTCGTCTTTGATTATTCGTTTTTTTCCGAATTTACCCGGTACGGCTTGGTAGTGGTTGGCTTTGGCGACAATTTGACCGTGTATGATTTCTACTTCCATTCCTAAGCATCTTTGTAGGTTATCCCGTAATCCTTGCATATCTCGAAGAAAGAGCCGATTCCGATACGCTTACCAGTACGCAATAGGTTGGAAAACTTCTTGTCGGTTTCAGCGTATTTGTACTTTGTGTTCTGTCTGCTGCATATATGGAAGAAGGAACGGCCGCTTTCACCCAATGAAGCCAACGCACAACCGACCGTAAACCAGTCCTTGTAATCGCCTGTGATGTCTATTCCGTTGGCTCCTATCTTCTCACAGCACTTTGCCACCTTATCCAATACGTTATCACCGCCTGAATATTGATAACTGTTTGTCGGACGTGGCTCTTTGTAATATCCATCGTAGGGGATTGCCTCAACATTGATATAAGGTTCCGCATCATAGGACAAACAGCGCATTCGGGTTACATCACCGCAAGCAGGGTCTATAATGATACCTATCCGTGCAAAGTCCTGTTTCAGCTTCTCGAATTGCCCTTTATGTGCGTGGGGGTATTTCAACGGAATAATGACAAAATAGCCGTTGCCGCTTACCGAAAGACTGATATAGGCTATTTCTTTCAACTTGCAAAGCTCCTGCTTTATTTCGTCCCAGTTATCTATATGTAAATTATCCTTTCGGTCAATATCCACGCAGATAAGCCCGGAATGTCTTACAAGGTTTTCCGCTTTCCGTGTCGGCTGGAATAACCCACTTATGCAAGCCATAGGCAAACGCTTCTTTACCTCGTTCTTTTCTTCCTTTGTCGGCAAAGAACGCAGGCGTTCAATCTCCGAAACGTGCTTCTTGCTGAAAAGGAAATCACGGAGTTTGCACGTTGTGCCGTACACATCTTTCACACCGTTATAAACGGAAATCTCTACATCAAAAATATCTTTCTTCATAATCTTATAAAAATTAGTAGACGGTTGACCGGTTGTCGGATTGTTACTATTAAACTTTTAATTTATAGGTGTTTATGCAATTTTATCAGTCTATCTCTATGCTTAAGCTTTTGAAAAACCACAAGTTACAAGGTTGACGCAGTTTTGTTTATATCTTGTTGTATATCAACATTTTCAGTATCTGTCAACCGACAACCTGTCAACTTAGGGTATTTCTTTAGGCATTTTGATATGTATTGCTTTGAAACACCAATCGCATCAGCAACAGCGCTTTGACTGACCGGGTTAGTCAAATGGTAAACATTGGCTATCATTTCCTCTTTACCCATTGTTTTCGCTTCCGGCTGTTTTCTGTTTTCCGTCAGCTTCATATACACCTTTTCCGCACATCTCTCGAAGTAACCCATACATCTGATTGAATACTCCATTTCTTTCGGCAAAATACGGCTCATACCCGTATTATCTCCTAACAGGTGTGTTATCAAAGCCCAGCGTTCCACTATGATTTGCAGTTTTGAATATACGGCACACATGTAGCTATCATCCGTACTTTGCTTCTTTACCTGTAATTCGTTATAGTATTCGATATAGAGACGTTTTGCCTCATCAATGATATAGACCGTATCGCATCCACCAGCCTTGAAATCTGCATCCAATAAAGCATTAATGTAACTGCTCCATGCTTCCCGTACCTCTTTGCTGATAGACTTCTCCGAATACATTGCAGACGGATTTTCATCCGGGTAAACGAATAGCCACCTTTGATTAAAGCCGTTGTTCATAAGCAGGTCGTTGCCGAATGTGTCCGCAAGTACGTCAGGCTGAATTGTTCCTAAAACACCCATAAATGGCTCTTCGACTAATAGCGTATCATCTGACTTTCGGTTTATTACAATGTTATCAGAATCAAAGACCGATAATAATTGGCTTACCTCGCCACTCTTGTTATATCGTCCTATATCGTCAAGAAAGCCCTTTATTTCGTCCCTGTAAAGCAATATTCCGTTATGGCTGGTAGATAATACCTGGTTCCTCGCTTCGGGTGTGGAATCGCTTAAAAGCAACTGCCTGAATATCGGTCTTTCCTTATGCTCATCCTTTGAATCCTTGAAAACCTTCAGCTCTTCCCTGTATGCCTTGTATTCGTTTGCGTCCCTATCCTTTAAAGGTTGCAGAATGAAGCGTACAGGGGTGGACTTGTTAGAACCGGACGGGGCGACTGCACACGCCCAAAGACACGGATAGTTAAAATACTTGCTATCGGAAATCCTTATTTTTTTGCCGACTGCTACACCGACCGCACTAAACATTGCAGCCAGTACTATATCACGGCTGCACTGATACACTTCCGACACTTCTCTAATTATCTCTTGTGCATTTGCTGAAAGCCCGTCAATAGGTAATACAAGCACATCGGACAAAGTTTTGTTATTTACACTTATGTTCATGGCTTTAATTTTATACCGTTCCAGAAATCACAAAAAAGTGAAGGCTGTTTATCGTCTTTGAAGTATTCCCGGTTGCTCGTATAGAATCCGGCTTTCCTGTGTGATATGGGACATTTGCCGGATGATACCTTACGGATATTGCCGCTTTTCTTCATCTTGTCTATAAAACGACAAATATTGGCAATCCTTACACCTGTTTCCCGCTCGGCCTGATACATGGTTTTAGGGGATTCCGCAAAACACTCTGATAAGAGTTTTATTTGGGAGATTTTACTTTCTTCATTCATTGTGTCCCCCTTTCTCTGCCAGCCAGTATAATTTGCAACCGTTTGACAACCGAATATCCTGGATGTTCATGCCTTCCTTATGGCGTAATTCAGAAATAGCCTTACGGGCATCATTAAAGCCTACCAGTTCATTAATCCGCCTGGCTGTAAATTTATCGCCTGATAAAAATAGTTTTCTGACAGCCCTGATATTTCGGGAAGAATTAGTATCTTTGCCCTCGTAGTTGGGGAGATTGGTAGTCGATGAGGCTACCTTTTTTCTTTTATCCATACTTGCCCCCATTATTTATCAAGAATAGTATTAATATCAGATTGCTTGTACAATCTTTTACCTCCTACCTCTATCGGCATCAAGTAGCCAGTTTTAGCCCATCTCCATAAAGTCGAGCGATCAACATGTAGTTGCTTACTTGCTTCATCTGTAGTTACATACGTTTCGTTCTTCTTGGCAAGAATAGTGCTTTCTAATTCTTCTTTGGTGGAACGGATTAGATGGTTCGCAAATTGTAACAGGTCATTCGTACCAATCGTTATTGATACATTTACACCGCTTTGGATAATTTCTTGAATACTCATAACTTTTGCTTTTATGATTTGCCTTTCTCCAATAGGTAGCTACTGCTATTGGTTGTTTGACGATAGCAAAGTTATGTAGGTTGAATTAGCAATACAACGAAATGAAAAATCCATATTATCCACGAACTGAATATGGATAATATGGATAATATGGATGATTAAATATCGTTGTTTTTATTTGAATTTATCGTGTTTTGGGACGGGATTGTATGCTAAATTGAATTGTCTTTCTATAAGTTTTCTGTTCGTACAAGTATCTTCTATATGAAATGTGTCTTTTGCTAAATTCCAAAGACCACCACCTCTCTTGCTTGGAATTTTACGCAATATTCTATTTGTGTAACTTTGTGCTATAAATATAGCAAGCTCTTTTACTGTTTCGCACTTTTTGCCTTGCTCAATCCATTTTATTTTTTCTTCTTCGTTATTTAAATTAAGGTAGTCGGTTATATTTTCTTGTCTATATTGAAGACTCCTTGTTGGTGTTAATGCTATATCATAACCAAATCCATGTTTCTTAAATTCTTCCATTACTTCGGGAACTTGCTTATAGACGTAGACATTAGCTGATTTTTGCATTTTCATTATATCGTATCCAAAATCATGGCATTTGCAGTCAAGGGCTGTTAAAAATGTCAGTGCAACCCGTCTACAAAAGAAGATATATTTTTCCAGTTCGTGATTATACAGCGTACCATTAATTAACCGTTCTGTTCGTTCTGTATGTGTATATGAGATAATTCTTTCTATAGCTTTATTGCATGCTACTACTTGAAAATTGAAACGATATGTATTACCTAAATTCAAGTATGAGGAAATTTCACCAAACCGTCTTAAAACATAAATAATATAAGTTTTTGTATCGATACTTTTGTCGAACATGTTTTTCCATATTTCATCAGTTAATAATATTGGGTCGTATTTAGATAAAGCTCCCCAATTTTTATTGATTTTTTGTACTATGTATTCTTTTTGTTTATCTGTGTATTTTATAAAATGACTATGTTTTTGTAATCCCTCATATTCGCTTATACTCAATAAAATATCTCCAGCGTGATATAGTGTACTGAAATATTCAACAAATTCAAGTAGTTTCTTGTTTTTCATATCATTCTATTATATTTACGGTTCTCTTTTTAACATTATCTCTATCAGACGTTAGTTCCGAATCAACTTTATATTCACATCCAAAAGCAGCACACATGAGTATAAAGCGTTCTTTGATTCCTATATTGGTATATCTATCTACTGCATCACTATTCTTGGCGTGAAGACCTGCAACATACTTGTCTATCTGGACTTTATTCATTAGGTCTACGTGGGTTTTACGGGCAAGTTTGCTACTTGCCATTTCGTAAAGGGGTTTATATTCGTTTTTGTTAGTTGCTTCGTTAAAAACTGCAACCATTCTATCTATTTTACAATACTCCAGAAGTTTCTTTATTTTTTCATTATAACCACGTTCTCCAGAGACATAACGCAAGATTGGAAATTGGAATTTATACTTCTTGATGATTTCTAAGGCAAAAGGTATTAAAGGGGTTCTTACCTCTGTTCGAGTATCATTTTCTTTCATTGTCTTACGTGGTAGATAATGGATGAAATAAATATCTCCCTCTATATTCAAATTATCAAATGATAAAGATTGGAAGTCACCGATACGACACCCCAAACTGCATTGGAGCAAAAAGGCATCTTTAGTTTCTTGAAGTGCTACACTAACATCAGTGTTTTGTATTTTGATAAACTCATTCTTGGTTAGGCATATCGGTTCGTCATATTGTTCTTTCATCATAACAGCCTTACGTTGTTTACCCAGTTTACGGAATGGTGAAACAGGTAATTCGTCATTGCTTTCGAGTTCATTGAAGAATGCTTGCATTTTTTTTAACTTGGTGGCCACCGTATTTTGTCCCCGTGGAGCAGTTGGTGTGTTTCTAACTGTCATTTCGGTATAAAGTCCCCTGTATTTATCAACGAATGTATATTCATTAAGCAGAAAATCTCTGAATAATATAAGCTTTTCATTCGTGAAGTCTATGGGCTTTATATCACATAAATCATTGATGATTAAGAAGCGGTTGAGCTCACGTAACAAAACATCATAATGTCTCTTTCTTCCTTCTCCGAATATGCCATCTTTGAAACTCTGGTTTATGTAGTTGCTGAAACGGTCGTATAAGCAGAGAATCGAGCTGTCTGTGTTGTACTTTTCTGGATTTAGGTATTCGTCTACATACTGGTTCAACTGCTCACTGTTTTCTATTTTGTGGGTCGTGTATAATTGCAGAAGCAGATTTTTTCGGTCTGTAACGTTTTTATAAAACTCTTCTCGACTTTTACAATGAACGGGAATAATGGCTTTAGCTTTGTATTGCTCTTTCTTTTCATCCCACATGGATGGCTTTACTAAAAGTTCAGAAGTATGAAACAACTGGATATTCCTTCCATCGGATAGTCGGAAACGGATATTGGCAAAGGTGTCCTTTTTGCCGGAACGGATAAATGCTTTTACTGTTGCCATAGTTATATTGAAATCGGTTGTGCAAATATAGTGTTTTTGCACAACATATATGCAATATTGCACAACAAAATACAAAATGATAAAACCAATAATATTATTATATTATTGATTATCAAATGTATAGTTTTATTTTGTTTTGCGCTTTGTTTTAGTTTTTAGACCGCACCGGGGTCACAGGAAAATCCTTGATAAACTATTGGTTATCAAGGATTTTTTATTTATATATATCTTGGGTCATCCGTCTATTTGTCCTTATTCATCAAGACCCATATCTGTCGTTGCCATTCATATACGGCAAATCTCTCATCATCGGAATTGTCCGTCTTGTCAATATATGTCCTTATACTTGGGGCGGAAGGGTATTTGGTCTGGATAATATCGTCTATCAGATAGCTGTACAACCCTCTGATTTTCTTGAAAAGAAAACATTGGAACATGAGGTTGATATATTCAGAATTGTTGCATACATACATTTTATACATTTGATATGTATCCGACTGCATGTAATCTGAAGCCCTGCTGCTAAGATTGGACTTCTCAAATTCTTCTTTCAGGGCTTCTTCCAGCTTTTTGTACTCGGCAGAGTCTGTTATGCTGTACCAATAGTGTTCATCGGGCTTAGTGGTTAGCTTTATCCATGTGTAGGCTTCCCAGTAATCAATTGCCATTCTTATGGAATCTCTGTGTTCCGGGGGCATGGTAAAATAGAGAGAATCTTTTTCCCAGTCCTTGAAAAGCGTTTCGATAGAATCAATCTTCTCTTGTTTCAGTTGTTTATATATGTCCGGTAGTTTTTCATCAAGAACTGAAGTTATCTGGAAAGCACCGCTCTCTATGCTACAGTTGACCCGTGGATTGGTTATGACAGAATCATTGAATATGAAAGCTATCTGCCTGCCTGTTGCCTTTTCCGTTTCTTCGGCCCATTTCTTTCGTTTATAGTTGCTGATTTGTCCGCTGATTACATATTTTCCGAAATAATCCGTGTCCAGTTTAAGGGCGATGAAATCCTTCGTCGTTACGATAGGCTCTCTGGAAATGCTGTCCGTCTGTCCGGACAAGATATGATACCAGCCATTTTCCCGAAGTTTGTTCTGGCAAATCGAAAAATACGGCAGGAAAGAAAACAATGTCAGTATTCCAAGCAGCTTTCTCCACATAACGTCTCTTTGTTTTCTAAACTTCAATTTCAAGAATTGTCCTCTCTTTACTCTTCAGATGCAAGCGCATCTCGCACAGCTTCCCAGTTATCGCAGAAAGCCTGCATGGAAGGGAATAACAGATTGGCTCCCGCATCCAGCAGCACTTGTCCGTCCAGCGGACCGGTATTGACAGCGATTGTGAATATCCCTGCCGCTGCTCCCGCCTGGACGCCGATGGGTGCATTCTCCACAACGATAGCTTCATTGGCCTTTACCCCTGCTTTTTCCAGTCCCATAAGATAAGGTTCCGGATTGGGCTTGCCATATTTCACATCAAAGGCGGTGACCATACGTTCGCGTTGGAACATGCCGGGAAAGTTATGTGCCAGTCTGTCCAGCAGGGAGTGCTGGCCGGAACCGGTTACCAATACGGGAGTCAACCCTTCCGCTTTTATTTTCTGTAACACTTCCCATGCACCGGGCATACGTTCGGGTTCGGGATGTCTGTTGAATTCTTCGCTTTTTTCGGCATAGATACTCTCTATCATCTCAGGAGTGGCATCTTTGCCGTATTGCCGTTGATATACGATGTTGATTGTTGCTGCTCCCGTACGTCCTTCGTGCATATAAGCTTCCTCGCGGCTCAGATGCAGACCGTGACGTTCCATTACCGTATGCCATGCATCGGCATGATAAGGCATGGAGTTGAACAACACGCCGTCCATGTCGAAAAGAACGGCTTTCAGCCGGATATTGTCGTATCCGTGTTCTCTTAAATAGCGGGATATTGCTTCTTGAAACACTTGATAAATTGAGAATAAAAAATTAGAAATAGGGGAATATAAAACAGAGAGTTGGGAATCAAGAAACAGCCTTTTGATGTTGCACATGGTAATTTGTGTGCAGCCATTTCTCAATTCTCAACTCTCGATTTTAATTTATCACAGTCTTGCCTGGATGGCTTTGGATTCTTCTTCGTAACCCGGCTTGTTCAGCAGGGCGAACATATTCTTCTTGTAGGCTTCCACACCCGGTTGGTTGAACGGATTAACCCCTAGCAGGTAGCCGCTGATGCCGCATGCTTTCTCAAAGAAGTACAGCAATCCGCCGAGACTTTCCTCGTTCAGTGCAGGGATCACGATGCGCATGTTGGGTACGCCACCGTCTACGTGAGCCAGTTGTGTGCCGAGTTCCGCCATCTTGTTCACCTCGTCCACGTGCTTTTCGGCGAGGAAGTTCAGACCGTCGAGGTTGGCTTCGTCCGAAGGAACTTGCAGCGAATACTGAGTCTTTTCTACTGAAATGACAGTTTCATAAATGGTACGTTCACCTTCCTGAATCCATTGTCCCATGGAGTGCAAGTCGGTAGAGAAATCCACGGATGCAGGGAAGATACCCTTGTTCTCTTTACCTTCGGATTCACCGTAAAGTTGCTTCCACCATTCGCTCACGTAGTGCAATTTGGGGTTGAAGTTTACAAGGATTTCAATCTTCTTGCCGTTCTTGTAGAGTTCATTGCGGGTGGCTGCATAGATAGCTGCCGGGTTTTCAGCGAACGGAACATCTTTTCCGCAAGTCTTTTCCATAGCTGCCGCGCCTGCTACCAGCTTTTCGATGTCGAAGCCTGCAACGGCGATGGGCAGCAGGCCTACCGGGGTGAGTACGGAGAAACGGCCGCCTACGTTATCGGGGATAATGAAAGATTTGTATCCTTCATTGTCTGCGGTAACGCGTGCTGCGCCTTTCTTGGCGTCTGTAACGGCAACGATCACCTTTTTGGCCATCTCCTTGCCGCGTTGGTCTTCGCATTGCTTTTTCAGCAGGCGGAAAGCCAAAGCCGTTTCGGTAGTGGTTCCCGATTTGGAAATATTGATAACACCAAATTTCTTGTCTTTCAGATATTCGGTAAGCTCGTACAGATAATCTTCACCGATGTTGTGTCCTGCATACAGAATAACCGGGCCGGACTTCTTGTCCTGCAACCATGTGAAACTGTTTGACAAAGCCTCGATAACGGCGCGTGCACCGAGGTAGCTTCCGCCGATTCCGGCAACAACCACTGCTTCACAATTCTCGCGCAGCACTTGCGCGGTAGCTTTCAGGTCTGCCAGGTGCTCCTTGGTAATGGAAGAAGGAAGGTGTAGCCAGCCTAAAAAGTCGTTGCCTTTACCGGTTCCGTTTTCCAATGCTTCCTGTGCAGCCTTGACTTGGGCTTCGTAGGCGAAAACATTTTCTTTGGAAATGAATCCAAGAGTCTTTTCAATGTTCAAACTAATCATAATATTATAGGTTTTAAATTCTGTATTTTGTCCTTGCTGTCCTCTTTTCCGCATTACCGGAAAGAGTCAGTCAGTAACTTGATTTCAATCATCGGTGAGATGCGCTCATATAAGATGTTGTACACAGCATCCAGTATCGGCATATTCACGTGGTAATGCTTGTTGATTTCCTTGATGCACTTGGTTCCGTAATAACCTTCGGCTATCATTTCCATTTCTATCTGGGCGCTTTTTACGGAATATCCTTTACCTATCATCGTACCGAACGTACGGTTACGGCTGAAGTTGGAGTATCCCGTCACCAACATGTCACCCAGATAAACGGAATCGCTGATGTTTCTGTTCAGCGGATGTACGGTTTGCAGGAAACGGTTCATCTCCTGTATGGCATTGGACATGAGTACCGCCTGGAAATTATCGCCGTATTTCAGTCCGCTGCAAATGCCGGCGGCAATGGCATATACGTTTTTGAGTACGGAGCCGTATTCGATACCTGCCACGTCGTTACTTACGGAAGTCTTGATGAATGAACTTGCCAGACGGCGGGAAAACTTGTCCGCCTTGTCTATATCGGGACACGCTATCGTGAGATAGGAAAGCCGCTCGAGCGCAACCTCTTCCGCATGGCAGGGACCCGCCAGTACTGCGATATTTTCGGTAGGAACACCGTATTCTTTCGTGAAGTATTCCGATACAATCATGTTGTCATCGGGTACGATGCCCTTAATGGCGGTGATGATGAACTTATCCTTGATTTTTGTCTTCAGCTTCTTCAGGTGAGCCTTCAGATAAGGAGAAGGAGTTACAAAGATAAGCGTATCCGACTCCTTGACTACATCGTTGATGTTTGAGTTGAAATTGATACGCTTGGTATCGAACTTGACGCCCGTCAGGTAGGCAGGGTTATGACCGAGACGCTTAAAATCGGCAATGCGGTCGTCACGCCGCATATACCAATTTATAGTATCTTCTTGTGCCAGTACCATCTTTGCAATGGCAGTGGCCCAGCTTCCTCCGCCCATAATGGCTATCTTACCGGGTAGTTTCATTTCTTAGATTTTCTCAACCCAACCTTCCACATCTTTCACGGTCGGATTTGCCAGTTCCAATTTATATTTCTTGTTGATGCCGCAAATGTCCATGTGCAGCTTTTGCGGGTTTACATCCTTCATGTCGCTAACCAGGTTGTAGCCGGCCTTCTGGATGACTGCCACCCATTCTTCGGGGATACCCAGTTCCATGAATTTGGCAGGCGCGTCTTTCGGAGTGACCTTTTCGGGGCGCATCTGCGGGAAGAACAATACTTCCTGGATGAATGCCTGTCCGGTCATCAACATCGTCAGACGGTCGATGCCGATACCGATGCCCGATGTGGGAGGCATACCGTATTGCAGCGCTTTCAGGAAGTCCTGGTCGATAAACATAGCTTCATCGTCACCCTTTTCACTCAGTTTCAACTGCTCTTTGAAGCGTTCTTCCTGGTCGATGGGGTCATTCAGCTCACTGTATGCGTTGGCTAGCTCTTTACCGTTCACCATCAGCTCGAAGCGTTCGGTCAGTCCGGGCTTGCTGCGGTGCATTTTGGTCAGTGGGCTCATTTCTACCGGATAGTCGGTGATGAAAGTAGGCTGTATGAATGTGCCTTCACAGAATTCGCCGAAGATTTCGTCTATCAGCTTGCCTTTGCCCATAGTGTCGTCAATCTCCATTTTCAGTTCGCGGCACACCTGGCGGATTTCTTCCTCGCTCTTGCCGTTGAGGTCGTAGCCGGTCTTTTCCTTAATGGCATCCAAGATGGGCAGGCGGCGGTAAGGAGCCTTGAAACTGATGGTCTTTCCGTCGATGGTAGTCTCTGTGCTGCCGTTTACAGCGATACAGATACGTTCGAGGAGTTTCTCGGTGAATCCCATCATCCAGTTGTAGTCCTTATACTGCACGTACAACTCCATACAGGTAAATTCCGGGTTATGGTTTTTGTCCATACCTTCGTTACGGAAGTTCTTTCCGATTTCGTATACACCCTCAAAACCGCCTACGATAAGTCTCTTCAGGTAAAGCTCGGTGGCGATACGCAGGTAGAGGTCCATATCCAATGAGTTGTGGTGGGTGATAAAGGGGCGTGCGCTTGCACCGCCGGGGATGGATTGCAGAATCGGTGTTTCCACTTCCGTATAGCCGGCTTCGTCCAGTACGGCACGCATGGTCTTGATGATTGTGGCGCGCTTCAGGAATGTTTCCTTGACGCCGTCGTTCACGATGAGATCCACGTAGCGTTGGCGGTAGCGCAGTTCCGGGTCGTCGAACGAGTCGTAGGCCACACCGTCTTTATATTTTACGATAGGAAGCGGCTTGATGCTCTTGGCAAGCACGGTCAGCTTCTGGGCATGGATACTGATTTCGCCCATCTGAGTGCGGAATACAAAGCCTTCAATACCGATGAAGTCGCCTAAATCGAGCAAGCGTTTGAATACGGTATTATACATTTCCTTGTCTTCGTCCGGACAGATGTCATCGCGGGTGATATATACTTGGATACGGCCTTTGGAGTCCTGTAATTCGATGAAAGAGGCTTTCCCCATGACGCGGCGGCTCATGATGCGTCCGGCTACGGATACGTGGCGCGGTTCGGCGTCGTCTTTGAATTCTTTTTTAATATCGGTAGAGAAAGCGTTGGTTACATACTCTGCTGCGGGATAGGGTTCGATACCCATCGCGCGAAGTTCATTCATGCTGTTGCGACGAATGATTTCTTGTTCACTTAGTTCTAATACGTTCATTTCGCTATAATTCACTCAATTTGGGGACAAAAATACGAAACATTTTTCAGATAGCGAACCTTTAGGGGAATTTATTCGCCGTATGCTCCGTGTGCTCTGTGGCAGGTTGTGGGATAATCACCGGGTAAGTTCTCGGGAGAAGACGTCTTGGACCGGGCTTGATACGCTTTCTTCCCTGTCTCTGATACGCTTCCAATAGGAGAGAGAGTGCGGTTCTTCCTTAAGACGGGACGCGATACTTGCTCACCTGACGAATTTTGAGTACCTTTGCGCCCTCGAAAAAACAGGTAAAAAGTATGGCAGGACAAAAAACACCCACAGCGTTGGGCACGGAGAATATAGGTAAATTACTGATGCAGTACGCCGTTCCGGCAATCATCGCCATGACGGCATCTTCCTTATATAATATGGTGGACAGTATCTTCATCGGTCACGGTGTGGGTACAATGGCTATTTCGGGACTGGCGTTGACTTTCCCCTTGATGAACCTTGCAGCGGCTTTCGGTTCGCTGGTAGGTGTGGGAGCGGCTACGTTGATTTCCGTCAAGCTCGGGCAGAAGGACTATGACACGGCGCAGCGGGTACTGGGCAATGTATTTGTGCTGAATATTCTGCTGGGGGTGGCTTTTACGGTGGTTGTAATGGCATTCCTCGACCCTATTCTTTACTTCTTCGGCGGCAGTGACGAGACTGTGGGGTATGCGCGCGATTATATGCAGATTATCCTTCTCGGCAATGCCGTTACGCATCTTTATCTGGGATTGAATGCGGTACTGCGTTCTTCGGGGCACCCGCAGAAGGCGATGTATGCCACCATTGCCACGGTGATTATCAATACGATACTCGACCCGGTGTTCATCTACGGTTTCGGCTGGGGCATTCGCGGGGCGGCCATTGCCACGATTGTGGCGCAGGTCATATCATTGATATGGCAGCTCAGGATATTCAGCAATAAAGACGAACTGCTGCATTTTCACCGCGGTATTTTCCGTTTGAAGCGTAAGATCGTCTTCGATTCACTGGCTATCGGCATGTCGCCGTTCCTGATGAATATGGCGGCATGTTTCATCGTAATCCTTATCAATCAGGGATTGAAAAAGTATGGCGGCGATTTGGCTATCGGCGCTTTCGGCATAGTCAACCGGCTGGTATTTATCATCGTAATGATTGTAATGGGACTGAACCAGGGAATGCAGCCCATTGCGGGTTATAACTTCGGAGCCGGGCAGCATGCCCGTGTCATCAAGACTCTGAAACTGACGATAATCTATGCAACCTGCGTCACTACTTTCGGCTTTATTGTAGGTATGCTCTTTTCCGACTGGGTGGTGAGTATCTTTACTTCGGATGCCGAACTGATTGCCCTTTCGGCAAAGGGCCTGCGCATTGTGGTGATGTTTTTCCCCATTATAGGTTTTCAAATGGTTACCGCCAACTTCTTCCAGAGTATAGGAATGGCGAGTAAGGCAATATTTCTTTCCCTTACCCGCCAGATGATGGTGTTGCTGCCTTGCCTGATAATTCTGCCCCGTTTTTTCGGCGTGGCAGGCGTTTGGTACAGTATGCCGATTTCCGACTTGCTGGCCAGTCTGATAGCGGGTACGATGCTGGTGTGGCAGCTCCGCAAATTCAAGGCGCAGGCATAAGGTGGTATTGTGTTAAAACAAAGATACTTACTACCGGTCTCTTTTCAGTTACATCCAACTTTCATCAGTTTGGCAGCGGAACCATGGGTCTGCGTCCGTGATTCAGTTTCAAGCCTGCTTTATAGGACTCCGGACCGTGCAGGTTCTTTATATCCATCTCACCGAGATTAACCAGAATGCCGCGTGCCATGAGGCCGGCATCTTCGTTTGCTTTGCGCGGAAGTGTTTCGGCTTTGTCTTTCAGGTCTGCCAGATGCACACGGATGGCGGGCTGCATGGCTTTATCCAGAGAGAGGCATTCCAGCAGGGAATAACCGATTTTTCTATCGGCTTCTTTTGCCGGATTATTCAGGCGTTCGATGCCTTTGGCGGTTTCTCCCAGATAAGCGGCGGCATAGGCGGCTTCGCAGGCTATGTAGGGGTCGGCATCCTTGAGCAAGGCAAGCAGAGGTGCGGGACAGGTTTTCAATTCTCCTTTGGCTCCGAGTTGTGCCAAACCGACGGATGCCCAATAGCGCATTTCGGGATATTGGCTGGACAGTGCTTTCTCAAATACGGGAGCATCGTCTGCATGGGCTGTACCTGCCAGTTCTACGAGGTTGTACAGCTCATTCAAGGGGTATTTTTCTTTGCGTACTTTATCATACAATACCACATTCTCGCGAGAAGTAGGTATGAAGAAACCCAGGTCTTTGGTGGCGCGGATATGGTCGGAAAGGGCTGTACGCATCTTTACCAGCACTTCTGCGTATTCGGGAGAGTCGGACAGGTTGTGCAGTTCACCGGGGTCTTTTTCAAGGTCGAACAGCATTTCGGCAGGATGGGCATTGAACGTTTGCGCCCAGTCGGGGTTGGTGTTGTGTCCGCCTAAAACCAGCTTGTCCCATGCTTTGTTGGACGGCATGCCCCATTGGTAGTAATTGCGCAGGGCAAACTGACGGTAGGGTATGTAGCTGCGGATGTATTTGAAGCGTCCGTCGGTTGCGGCACGTACCGGCATGAAGTGGTGCAGTTGGTTGGCCGCCAGTGCGAACTGGATTTCACGCTTTTCATCGGACGCGTACTTCCCGAACAATGCCTTTCCCTGCATGTGTTTGGGCGGTTTTACGCCTGCAAGACTAAGTACGGTAGGTCCTAAGTCTGTGAAGTTGACCAAAGAATAATCTTTGCCGGATGCCTTTTCTCCCGCCAGGTGTTGCCACTTGGGCGGGAGGTAGGCTATCAGGGGCACTTCCAGACCGCTTTCATACAGATAGCCTTTGCCGCGTGGAACGCAACCGCCGTGGTCGCTGAAGAAGAAGATAATCGTGTTGTCGTCCAGTCCTTTTTCTTTCAGGTCTTTCAGAAAGAATCCCAGCCATGTGTCCACATCCTGCACGGCTTCCAGGTGGCCGGCATAGTCGGAACGTACTTCGGGCAGGTCGGGTACGTAGGCGGGTAGGGTGAGCAGTTCCGGATAAATGCCCTCTTGGGTGTAATCTCGCCGTCCGTCGGTATGGAAGGTGCGGATACGTCCCATGTGCGAGGTCACCGTATTGTATACGGCAAAGAAAGGCTGGTCTTTACCGCGCTTCGGGCTGTTGTAAGAGGCTTCTCTCGTACATTCGTCCCAGCAGCTTTTGTTGTCCGTGGTGGAGTTGTAGTGTGTCTTGCTGTTATTGGTGCAGTAATATCCGGCTTCGCGCAGCCATTGCGGGAAGAAGATGTTTGCCGGGGTGTCGTATGGAACCGGATGGACATCCATTCCGTAGGTCGAGGAGTAGCAACCCGTAATGAGCGATGAGCGTGCGGCCGAACTTTGCGGGGCCACCGACCATGCGTTCATGAATTGTATGCCGCGGGCAGCCAGACTGTCTGCATTGGGGGTGTGCACATCCTTGTTGCCGTAGCAGCCGAATTCGTAAGCACTGGTATCTTCGAAGGTGAGCCAGAGAATATTGGGCCTTTCGTTTTTCTTGTTGTCTGCCGCATCCGCTTGGGCGGTATGCAGCCCGCAGAAAGCGGTACACATGAGTAGAGATAAGTTTTTCATGCTATATAAATGTTAGTTTTACATGTTATATCGGTTTTTTCAGTAGTGTTTGCTAAGGTAGGGCATTTGTTCTGATAAGCATGCCTGATGTGTTTAAAAAGCTGCTAATATTGTTTTGGCATGCAGGTTTTCAACAAAATTGATGAAGATTCAACAAAATTGCAGAACCGGTAAACGTATGTTGCGGTGTATTGGAGAAAATAAGGACGCTATATTACCGGAATGTCTTACTTTTGAAAAATAAATCTAATAGTGTATAATGGTATGAGAAACATCGTTTTTATAGTGATTGCGTTTGTACTTTCTTTCTCGGGACGTGTATGTGCCGGAAATCCCGTTTATTCAGACAACTCCTTGCGCAATGATGCGGAGAAACTGCTGGTGGAGTGGGTGGATGCTCTGCTGGCCTACCAATGCGAAGGGCTGCATCCGTCGCTCGACGGCGGTATTCTGTGTCCCGCCTGTGCCCGCATTCACGGACGGATAGGAGACACGGTTCTTCCTCTGATGTATCTGGCAGACAAGACCGGCAATGACAAATATCTGCTTGCCGCCAAGAAACTGATGAAATGGATGGAGAACGTGCACCGTCCGGACGGCTCCTGGATGAACGATGTACACGTATCCGATTGGAGCGGGACTACCGTATTCGCCGCTATTGCTCTGTACGAGGCAGTGCATTACCACGGGCATCTGCTGGATGACTCTACGCGTAACCATTGGAAAGAGCAGTTGTTGGAAGCCGGCGAATTCATGATGAAGAATCCGCAGATGTACAGCCGCCGTATGCAGGGGAGTATGAAGCGCCTGAACAATGTGAACTATTCCGCTTCGGTGACGTATGCCTTGCAGGCTCTCGGAGAGATGTTCGACCGTCCGGACTTCAAGGAGGAAGCCCGGATTGTGGCTTCGGACTTGAAGAAGTTCTTTACGGCGAACGATTTCTTTTTATACGGCGAAGGGCCTAAAATATGGACACCTACCAAGAACGGCTGCCTCCCGGTGGACTTGGGATATAATGTAGAGGAATCCTTGCCTAATCTGGCTTATTATGCGCTTATGGTGAACGACTGGGAGTTGCTCTCCATCGTGGAGCGCTCCATGAATACCCACCTGGAATTTATGTTGCCCGACGGTGCATGGGACAACAGTTGGGGTACGCGCAGTTTTAAGTGGACATATTGGGGCGGACGTACAAGCGACGGCTTTATGGGCGGTTATTATGCCATGGCCGCGCATCATCCGGAGTACCTGGAAGCTATTCGCCGCAATATACAATTACTGAAAAAATCGACGGACAACGGTTTGCTTCATGCCGGACGCGATTATCGGGCCTCTGGCATTCCGGCTTGTATTCATCATACCTTCGGACATGCCAAGGCGCTGACGGCTTTTCTTGAGCTTCCACCCGTCAAGACGCAACAATACAAGGCATTGCCGCGCGATAATGCTTATGGGGTGAAGTACTTCCGGGATATTCGTACGTGGCTGGTTGCAGAAGGTCCGTGGCGTTCTACATGTACTGGTTTCGATGCGGAATATAAGGTAAAAGGAACTCATCCCATGGGAGGTGCTGTTTCTCTGTTATGGCACGAACAGGCCGGTCCGGTATTTGCCGCTACGACCAATCGGTATGCTTTGATAGAAGCACCCAATATGCAGAGCAACAGCCGGAAGTATATAATGAGCGGAACGCCGCGGATTGAAATGGTGCAATACGGAACGATTTACAGTAATCTGGACGACTTGGATACGGATATTACGTATACTAAAGAAAAAGATACGCACCGTTTCCATGTCAATACCCATCTGGTGGATGCCGACCAGCAGACTCCGATTCAGGGAGCGATTCCCGTAACGTTGGATTATGTGTATTCCCAACAGGGCTTGTCGATAGAAATGGAACATTGCCCTTTGACCGCCTGCCTGGTTTTACCGGTTATCGCCGCGCCTTCGGAAGTTGTGGATATTACGCCGGAAGGCATGCGCCTTCAGAAAAAGGACGGCGTGTTGGAGGTAGTTTGCATGAACGGTAGGATGAAGGTTGCTCCTACCGATAAAGACGGACGGATATTTAATCCTGTGCCGGGCTTTTCTTTCATTCCTTTGCAGATTTTTCCGGATAGTCCGGATAAGAAAATTCAAGTTAAAATCATATATAATTAATATATTTTTTATTTCTTTGTCCTGATTTATAATATAATATACATGAGAACACTTCGATTCTTATCACTACTATGCGGAATATTGTTTGCCTGTATGGGGCTTGCCGGTGAAATAGACGGTATGCGTTTCATACATATCGGTTTGGAAGAAGGGTTGTCGCATAGCACCATATTCGGAATTAATCAGGATAAAGAAGGTAATCTGTGGTTTGCCACTTATGACGGATTTAATAAGTATGACGGTTATAATTTTACTGTCTACCGGCATCAGTATAAGAATCCGAAGAGTATAGCCAGCGATATAACCCGTTGTGTCGTCATTGACAATGATAACCGGATATGGATAGGAACGAGAGAAGGTTTGTCGCTTTATAATCATCGCAAGAACGAATTCTCTAATTTCTTTTATAAGAGAAAGGGACAAAATGTAACAGTCAGGAATATTGTGCCTATGCAGAAGGACTGGCTTATGCTTGGGACAACCGAAGGTATTTTACTTTTTGACGTGAAAGGAGAACGTTTCCTGAATGATACGTTGTCGGCTACTTTACATTCGCTGAAACCGTTAACGCTGCTCAGGCAAGATGATGATATTTATATTGGCACTAAAGGGAAGGTGTATATGTATTCATTGCAGAACGGAGCATTGGAAACATTACTTGATCTGCATGACAAGGTGCAGATAAACAGTATTTTGTGCCAGACTCCCAATCGGATATGGGTAGCGACAGAAGGCAACGGACTGTACCTGTATGATGTAAAGAACAAAAAGCTGGACAACTATCGTTATGAGAATAAGCTTTCCTGTTTGAACTCCAATTATGTGCGTTCGTTGGCATTGGACCAGGAGAACCGTTTGTGGGTAGGGACTTACAGCGGGCTGAATATATATCAGGAAGGGAAGGAACGCTTTATATCGGTTGAGAGTTCGATGGCTCAGGCTGGGACATTGTCGCAGAACTCGGTGCGTTGCATTTTCAGAGACTCGCAGGGCGGAATGTGGCTGGGTACATACTGGGGAGGACTGAATTACTATCATCCTTTGTGCAACCGTTTCCAGCAGATTAAACATATTCCTTTCTCCAATTCGCTCAGTGATAATGTTGTCAGTTGCATTGTAGAGGATAAAAAGAACAATTTATGGATCGGCACAAGTGACGGTGGTCTGAACTTCTATGATAATACGGCGAAAACTTATAAGAACTATTTGTTTAATCCGGACATATCGGAAGGTGTTCCTTTTAAAGACGTTAAAACGGTATATGTAGATGAAGCATCGGATAAGATATATGTAGGCGCCCATGCCGGCGGTATGATGGTACTGCATCGTAAGACCGGAAGAAAGGTGTTTTACAATCAGCAAAACAGTGGCTTGCCGAGCAATCATATTTATTCTATTATATCCGACGGAAAAGACGGTCTTTGGATAGCTTCCCTGGACTATTTGTTTCATTTTGATATTGCCGGAAAACGCTTTACCGTTATAAATGAAGATGTGGAAGGCCGCCCGGTACAAAAAAAGACCCGCTTGCTGTTTAGGGATTCCCGTAAACGCATCTGGGTAGGTGGAGAGAAAGGACTTTCCGTTTATAATCAGGAAGGTATGGGTTTGCGGACCAATACGGATTTTCGTATTACTCCGGTATTGCGACAGTCTTTTGTGAATTGTATCTACGAGTCTTTATCCGGTTCTATATGGGTAGGTACCCGTGACGGGCTTTTTGCCTTGAAGGAAGCGGATAAGGAGTTGCAGCAATATACAACGGACGACGGTTTGCCAAGCAATGTCATTTATGGAATACTGGAAGACAGTTACGGGCGCTTGTGGGTCAGTACCAATCAGGGACTGAGTTGTTTTGACCCGGAGAACCGTAAAATGCGCAATTTTACAATAGTGGACGGGCTGCAGAGCAATCAGTTTAATGCCGGTTCTTATTGCCGCATCGGCAATGGCAATATGTTGTTCGGCGGCATTAACGGCATCACCATGTTCCGTCCCGAAACCCTGATAGACAACCCTTATACTCCGAAACCGGTAATCAATAAGCTTTTTGTTTTTAACAAGGAGGTGCTTCCGAATGATGAAACCGGAATACTGAAAGAGAATATAGAGAGTGTTAACCACATAACCCTGAAATCTTCCCAAAACTCGTTTTCCCTTTCCTTTGTCGTTTCCAACTACATAGCCGGCAAGCACAATACGTTTGCCTATAAGTTGAAGGGATATCATGATGAATGGTATAAACAGGGAGACATAAGTCCGGTGTCGTACTCCAATTTGCCGGCAGGAGATTATACCTTCCTTTTAAAGGCAGCCAATAATGACGGAAAGTGGAGCGGGGAGGTAGAGGCTCTTCACATCCGTGTCCTTCCGGTCTGGTATCGCACGTGGTGGGCCTTTTTGATTTTTGCGTTGTTTTTTATTTTGTTGGTTTTTGCTGTGTTCCGTTTCTTCTGGTTGCGTAAGAGTATGCAGACAGAAATCCGTATGGAGCGGCTTGACAGGGAAAAAAAGGAAGAAATCAGCCAGATGAAAATCCGTTTTTATGTGAATATCTCACATGAGTTACGTACTCCGTTGACTTTGATTATTTCTCCTTTGCAAGAGTTGCTCAGTAGTGTCACCGGGCATTGGGAGCGCGAAAAGCTGTTGTATATCCAGCGGAATGCAAGAAGACTGTTGCATTTGGTCAATCAACTGATGGACTACCGGCGTGCCGAATTGGGTATTTTTGAGTTGAGGCCGAGTTATGCCAATGCATATAAAAGGGTATTGAACAGCTTTTTAAATTACGAGAGTCTGGCAAAGAAAAAGGACATAGACTATAATTTCTATTCAGAATTGCAGGATGAGGATGTGTTGTTTGACGGTACTTATCTGGATTTGATTATCAACAATCTATTATCCAATGCTTTTAAGTATACGGAAGAAGGGGAGAGGATTTATGTAAAACTCTACAGAGAAGATAAAAATGTTGTTTTGCAGGTAGCAGATACGGGAGTGGGCATACCAAAGGATAAGCAGAGGAAGATTTTCGAACGTTTTTATCAGGTAGAGAACGTACACGAAGGAAGCGGCATCGGATTATCGCTGGTTCAGCGTCTGGTTGAATTGCATCACGGGCAGATAACGTTGGTGAGCGAGGTTGGAAAAGGCTCTACGTTTTCCATTTATATTCCTCAGGACAAGTCGGTGTATACTGCGGAGGAACTTGCGGAGAGCAAGGGAGAGATGGAGGAACAGCGTGTCTATTCGACAAATGCGCATGAGGTTTATACCGATGATGTAGAAACGGAAGTGGCAGAAGCCGGTGAAAAAGAGGCGGGAAGCAGGCATGGAACAATTCTTATAGTGGAAGACAATGAGGAGCTGCGGCGGTATTTGTTCAACGGTCTGTCCGCTCAGTTTAATCTGATAGAGGCGGAGAACGGGCAAAAGGCGTTGGAGGTGCTTAAAGAAAATGACGTAGACCTGATTCTTTCGGATGTTATGATGCCGGTTATGGATGGAGTCAAACTTTGCAAATCGGTGAAACAGAATTTGAGGACCTGCCATATACCGGTGTATCTGTTGTCTGCCAAGGTCGATATAAAGTATCAGTTGCAGGGGTTGCAGGTAGGTGCGGACGATTACATACCCAAACCGTTCTCGATGGATGTATTGATAGCAAAGATTTTGAATATGTTGCGTACCCGCTATCGTATTTTTGAGCATTATTCCAATGCGGCAGAGATAGAACCTGAAAAGATTGCAAACAATGCCATGGACGAGGAACTGTTGAGGAAAGCGATTGCCATCGTGGAGAAAAACATGAGCAATGTGGAGTTCTCAACGGAGCAGTTCGCCAGCGAGATGAATATGAGCCGTTCCAATCTCCATTTGAAGTTGAAGGCTATAACAGGAAAATCGGCTATTGATTTTATTCATAAAATACGTTTTAACCGTGCTTGTCAGTTATTGAAGGAAGGTAAGTATACGGTTTCCGAAATCAGTTTTATGGTGGGATATAATACTCCTTCTTATTTCTCCGCCCGTTTCAAGAAGTATATCGGTTGCCTTCCTACGGAGTATGGAAAGCAGTGACGTATGTATCATTTATGGAATATTATTATGAAGATGTATCTTTTTTCTCCCTTTCTTCTGGTGCTTGTTCATACATTGCTTGTGTCATGCAGCCGTACGGGCACACCCGGCTTTACGATAGCGAGGGAAGACAGTTTGCGGTATGAAGGCAAGACAGTTGAACTTTTCAGAATGACTAACAGGAATGGAATGACGGTTAAGGTTACCAATTATGGGGCTTCTTTAACATTTGTTTCCGCTCCTGATAAAGAGGGCGTTTTTGCTCCGGTAGTTTTAGGACTTGACAGCTTGCGATATTATCTGGGCAGACAACCCAAGCTTGGTGCTACGGTAGGGCGTTATGCAAATAGAATCAGGAATGCGGAACTTGTTTTGAATGACCGGGTCTATTATCTGGATAAAAACAATAAAGGGCATTCCATTCATGGTGGTGTCAAGGGATTTCATACCCGGGTTTTTGATACGGATACGTCCTATGTGGTGAAGGATACGGCAGTGATTCGCTTTAGTTATCTGAGTCCTGATGCGGAAGGGGGATTTCCGGGAAATCTGAATATATCGTTGGCTTATAAATTGACGCATGACAATGAAGTGATTCTGGATTACAGGGCATCGACCGACAAGCCGACTGTGGTTAATCTGACAAATCACAGTTATTTCAATTTAACGGGGTGTAAGGAGTCTGTACTGAACCATTATTGTATGATTGACGGGGATTCGATTACACCGGTTGATGCCGCAGGTATTCCTACCGGAGAACTTATGGCGGTGGCGGGTACGGAATACGACTTCAGAACCTTGCAGGCGCTTGACGGGCGCATTGGAGAACTTAAAAAAGGATATGATACCAATTATAAACTCAATAAGCAGCCGGGAACTTTGGCGCTTGCAGCTAAAATTGTAGAGCCGGAATCCGGTCGGGTACTGAAGGCGTATACCACCGAACCGGGTATGCAGTTCTATACTCCGGCAGCTAATCTGGACTATCTGAAAGGGCATGGCAAGCAGTCATATGGGCGGTATTACGGATTTTGTCTCGAAATGCAACATTTTCCGGATTCGCCTCATAATCCGCATTTTCCGACTACCGTGTTGCTGCCGGGAGAGACTTACCGGCAAACTACGGTCTACAGATTTGAAACATTATCCGAAACAGAATAAATTATTTAATTAAAACATTGGTTATGAAAACGAAAAGCTGGAAAAAGTACATGTGTTTAATGGGTATTTCACTTATGATGATGCCGGCTGTCTGCGCAATGCAAACGGCTGAAGGCGGAAATGGGGACAATCCCGTTAAAAAAACGCGTAGCACTACTTTTATTAGTGGAGAAAAGGCGTGGGAACCCGCAGGAGAAGGCGTGACCCGGCAGATTATGGGGTATGACGGACAGGTAATGCTGGTAAAAGTGAAATTTGAAAAAGGAGCGATAGGTACTCCTCATACTCACTACCATACCCAAACCACTTATGTGGCAAGTGGAAAGTTTGAGTTTACGGTGGGGAATGAGAAGAAAACGGTAAAGGCAGGTGACGGTATTTACATCGAACCTGATATTTTGCACGGATGTGTCTGTCTGGAACCGGGGGTACTTATAGACTGCTTTGCTCCAATGAGAAGTGATTTCTTGAAATGAGTGTTGTATTGATGGGTATTTGACTTTATTAACAGATTTGCAAATCTCTATCCCAAAAGGATAACCCCCTTTGTACATAGCTGTAGGGCTATATATTGTACAAAATTACTCTGTATTATACAAAATTGATATTTGGAAAGTGTAAAAGTGTAACGAATGAAAACAATACTTTTACACTTTTTTTAGCATTTGCAGTAAGTTTGCCCTCGAAAAATTATTTCTAAAGTAGAACCTTAGATTTATTTATTATGTACAAATTAAAAGAACTGTTTTTAATGTTTATCCTCGCCTTTGTGAGCATATCCGCATATGCGCAAAGTCTGACCGTTACCGGTAAGGTCATTGATAGTGAGGGCTATGAAGTAATCGGTGGTAGTGTTACCATTAAAGGCGCCGCCGGCGTTGGAACCGTTACGGATGTAAACGGTAACTACTCCTTAAAAGTAAATGACGCATCCAAAGATGTACTCGTCTTTTCGTACGTGGGTATGACTTCCCAAGAAGTAAAGGTCAATGGTAAGAATGTAATCAATGTAACGTTGAAGGCTGATGCCGTGTTACTGGATGAAGTAGTAGCAATCGGTTATGCCACGGTTAAGCGTAAGGACTTGACTGGGTCTGTGGCATCGGTGAACAGTAAGGAACTTTCCAAAGTGCCGACAAGTGATATTACCCAGGCATTGGCAGGACGTATGGCCGGTGTACAGGTAATGCAGAGTGAAGGTGCGCCGGGAGCTTCTATTTCGATTCGTGTCCGTGGAGGTATTTCTATTACACAGAGCAATGAGCCTCTTTATATTATCGATGGTTTTCCCAGCGAAGATGGTATGTCTACGCTCGACCCTGCTGAAATTGAGACTATCGATATTTTGAAGGATGCGTCTGCTACGGCTATTTATGGAGCTCGTGGTGCTAACGGCGTTGTAGTTATTACTACAAAAAGTGGTGGTAAAGAAGGCAAGGCTACGGTAACTTTTGACAGCTATGTCGGTTTCAAAAAAATAGCCAAGAAATTGGATGTTCTTTCTACGGCAGAGTTTGCAATGTTGGATTATGAACGCCGTGTGTACGATGCTACTACTCAAGAAGATTGGGATAAGGATATTACGGCTTTTGAAACATTGTACGGAAAATATAGTGATATCGGAACTAACTATTCCAATCGTAAAGGGATAGATTGGCAGGATGAAACGTTGGGGCGTACTGCGTTGACTCAAAACTACCGTGTAGGAGTTTCCGGTGGAACAGATAAGCTGAATTACAACTTGGCATATTCTTACTATGATGAAGAGGGTGCTATGGTGTATAGCGGTAATAAAAAACATAACATATCATTCAATATGAATCATAAATTGAATGACCGTTTAAGTGTTAATGCCCGTGTCAGCTATGATCAAATGAAAGTTTATGGTATGGGTACTTCTGAAGGTGGTGACCGTTTTAACAAGATGCAGCATATTTTGCAGTATCGTCCTATGATAGGAATTGGAGGTACAGATGATTTGCTGTTAGGAGATGAAGACCCGATTTTTGTGGACGATACCGGTAATGTAATGCAGAATCCCCTGCTTTCTGCTGCTGAAGAAACCAATGATCGTGAGTATCGTACTTTTCAAGCCAATGGTGGCTTTACTTTAAAGCTTTTTAAAGGATTTTCGTTCCGTAATACAACAGGTATGCGCTACCAGACACGTCGTAATGATATTTTTTACGGTGATAAGTCTATAACGGCAAAGCGTTCCAGTATTAATGGAAGCATTCAAAATCTGGAGAACAGCAGTTTCCAAACATCAAATGTCTTGAATTATACTTGGTCGGGTAAAGGACACGATGTAACAGCCATGGTTGGTCAGGAATACGTAAACCGTTGGAGTCGTAATTTCAAAGCGGCAGCCGCCAATTTCCCGAACGATGATATTGGTTTAGGCGACCTTTCACTGGGATTGCCGACAGCTGTTTCATCTGCTGAAAATTATGATGACAAGCTCCTTTCTTTCTTTACACGTGTTAACTATGGCTTTAAGGATAAATATTTGTTTACCGCTTCTTTCCGTGCAGACGGTTCTTCTAAATTTGGTAAGAATAATAAGTGGGGATATTTCCCGGCTTTTTCTGCAGCCTGGCGTTTGGGAGAAGAAGAATTTATTAAGAATTTGAATGTTTTTTCGGATTTGAAAGTTCGTTTAGGTTATGGTATGGCTGGTAATAATCGTATAGACAGTTATCTGAGTCTGGCAGTATTGAATTCCGTCACTTATCCTAATGGTGATTCTACTCAATCAGGCTATGTACCCAAGCAGATTCCTAATCCGGACCTTAAATGGGAAGCTAACAAGACATTCAATTTCGGTCTTGATTTTGGTTTCTTCAATCAGCGTTTGACTATTTCTCCCGAATTTTATATCAATCGCAGCAGTAATCTGTTGCTGAGTGCAAAATTGCCAACATCGGCAGGTTATGACAGTATGGTCATCAATGCCGGTGAAACAGAAAATAAAGGTATTGATTTGACTATCAACTCAACTAATATTATGACCAAGAACTTTACTTGGAATACTTCTGTAACCTTATCGCACAATAAAAATTCTGTAAAACAGTTGACGGGAGAAGAAGTGCAACTTTGGGAAGCTAATTTCGGATATAGCCAAAACACACATATTATCGGTATAAACCAACCGTTGGGGCAGATGTACGGTTATATTACAGAAGGCTTGTATCAGGTGTCTGATTTTGATTATGATGCAACCACCCAAACTTACACATTGAAAGATGGCATTCCTTATGCAGGCGATAAAGCCAATGTGAAACCCGGTATGTGGAAATTTAAGAATGTAGACGGTAGCGAAGACAATAAAATAACAGAGGAAGACAAGACTGTTATTGGTAATGCGTATCCTAAATTTTATGGCGGTATCAATAATACATTCACTTATAAAGACTTTGATTTGAGCATTTTCTTGACTTATAGCTTTGGCAATGATGTACTTAATGCAACCAAGTTGACTAACACAAAGACGGCTTTGCAGAATAAGAACGTTTTGGCTGCGGCCGATTCTCATAATCGCTGGGTTTTAGTGAATAAGTCAGGTGAATTAATTACCGACCCTCAGGAAATGGCCGAGATTAATAGAGGTAAGACCGTTGCCGCTATCTATGATAATGAAGTTGGTGATACTTATATTCATTCTTGGGCGGTAGAAGACGGTTCCTTCCTGAAACTTAGTAATATCACTTTAGGATATACTTTCCCGAAGAAAATAATCGAAAAGATAGGTATCAGTAAGTTACGTCTTTATGCAACAGGTTCTAATTTATTAACTTGGACTAAATATTCAGGTTTCGATCCGGAAGTATCCACAATGGGTAACGGTTTGACACCGGGCGTTGACTTCGGTGCTTATCCTAAAAGCCGTTCATTTGTTTTCGGTATTAATTTAGCTTTCTAATGAACCTCAAAAAGAAAATACAATGAAAAAATATAAAACAATTGCGCTTGGCGCACTGATTGCAACTGGATTTGCCTCTTGTGAACTGACAGAAAAACCAACTTCTTATTATGAGAAGGATACCTATTTTCAAACAGCCGACCAGGCAAAGATGTCAGTCGTGGGGATTTATGACTGTTTGGCTACAAACAACCATTACGGACAGTTTGAAATGGCTATGCCGGCGTCGGATGACACTTATTATATACAAGGTACTGGTACAGACAATACACGTCGTGATATAGCACATTATATGGTGAAATCGACGAATACGTGGATTGCTGATTTATGGAAGTACAAATATATGGGAATAGACCGGGCTAATTTTGCCATTGAAGGCATTGAAAATATGGCTGGGTATGAAGAAGATACTTCTTTGAAAGAGCTGGTGGCCCAGGCTAAATTTTTACGTGCATTTTTGGCTTTCGATTTAGTGAAATATTGGGGAGATGTTCCATTTAAGACCGACTACACCGCTGGATATGAAAGTGCCTTTAATGGTCGTATAAGCCGTGAGGAGATATATGATTATATTATTGAAGATTTGGACTTTGCGAAAGAAAATCTTCAGAAAGGGAGTGCTTCGCTTTCACCGGAGATACCTTCGCAGGGAGCTGCTCATGCAATGCTGATGCGTGTTTACTTGCAACGGGCAGGTTATAGTTTGCAGCAAGACGGTAGTTTGAACCGACCGGCCGACGACAAGAGAAAGGCCTATTTTGATGCTGTAATTGCCGAATGGACTGCTTTCCAGAATAAAGGTTATCATAACTTTCACCCGGGCGGTTATTTAAAGTTGTTCCAGGGTTATTCCGGAGGGGTTTTGAATTCGATGGAAAATCTGTGGGAGATAGCTTTTAATCCGACAGGAAGTGGTTATAAGGATAACTCCGGTACTTGGGCTACGTATAATGGTCCTGCGGTAGAAGCGCCGGGCAAGGGTGCTCCTGCTGAATCAATGGGACGTGCCAACGCGTTCTTCCGTGTGTTACCTGTCTGGAAAGATTTCTTTGAGGCAAATGATGAGCGTAGAGATGTAATGGTATGTACTTACCAATATAAATGGGATGCCGATAAGAAAGCACATAAGTTGGTTGAAAATAAGAAACTGACGGATTGGTATCCGGGCAAATGGCGTAGGGAGTGGATGCCGAAAGGCTTTGTAGATCCTAATAATACAGGGGTCAATTATTGTCCGTTGCGTTATGCTGATGTAGTATTGATGGCAGCCGAGGCTTATAATGAGATTGGCAATACTCCGGAAGCCTGGAGGTTATTGAATGAAGTAAGACATCGTGCCGGAGCTACTGAAACTAATTCATTGCAGGCATACAAGGCTGCACAGCCTAATCTCTATGAACTTCCCTATTTTAACAGTGGTGATGAGGCAGACAATTTCCGTACTGCTCTTTATTGGGAACGCGGTTTTGAACTGGCTTTTGAAGGTCAGCGTAAATATGACTTATTACGTTGGGGTATTTTGGGTGATGCTTTAAAATTATTCCAAAGCAAAATGGATAAATCGCTAAAAGGCAAATATGTTGCAGGCGACAAATTTATAAAAGGCAAACATGAACTGTTTCCTATACCTTTGGGCGAGTTGCAGGCCAATCCCGCTTTAAAAAATCAGAATAATCCGGGTTATGAATAAATAGGTATTATTGCTATAAACGGCAGGATGCAATGTCCTGTTTGAAATGTTGAAAGATGTTTCGGAGCTGGTTGAAAATAGTAAGCCTGTTTTTTATCAGCTCTGTTAAACATCTTTTCTATTTCAAAGCTATATGATGTTGTGTTGCTGGTTGTGCCATGTAGTGAAATTTTATGAGATGATTGTGGAAAATAGAAACCTTTATAAAAGATGAAGAAAATATCATTATCTTGTTTTGTTGCTGTTGTCGCATTATGCGTATTTTCCGGCTGCTCTCCCAAACAACCGGAAAAAGATTATACCTGGCTGAAACAGGGAATAGAAACGGCTGCGTTACAATTGAAATTTACCGTGGCTGAAATCGGAGATTCAATCCGGTTGCCCCGTTCCATCTGGACGGGCTATGACACGGACTTTTTATGTCATCAGCTGGATAAGAAACAGTTGACAGGCAAAGACTCTGCCCGGCTGAAACCCATACATGATAATTTGGGTTCCCGCCGTTATTGCTTTTCCATTTACGATTGGACAAGCGGTTTTTTCCCCGGCAATCTTTGGCTCGCTTATCAACTTACCGACGATGAAAGCTTGAGGGAAAGCGCTGTGAAGTTCACTAATTATCTTTATCCGCTGCGTGAGTACAAAGGTACGCATGATATAGGTTTTATGATGAATTGCAGCTACGGTAATGCCAATCGTTTATCTCCTGCCGACAGCGTCCGCAGTGCATTGATACAAACAGCGGACAACCTGTGCGGCCGTTTCAATCCGGAGATAGGCTGTATCCGTTCCTGGAACTTCGGGAAGTGGAATTTTCCCGTTATCATAGACAATATGATGAACCTGGACCTGCTGTTTTATGCCACTCGCCTGACCGGTGATGATAAATATAAGGAGCTTGCCTTGACGCACGCAAGGACTACGATGAAAAATCATTTTAGAGATGATTATTCATCCTACCATGTAGTCAGTTACAATAACGATGGAACGGTGGAAAAAAAGTGCACGCATCAGGGAAAGAGTGACGCATCGTCATGGGCGCGCGGACAAGCATGGGGATTATATGGCTACACATCCTGTTATCGCGAGTCTAAGGATGTGCAATTTTTGCGGCAGGCCAAAAATATAGCCTCGTTAATTATGCGGCGCGTAAAGACGGAAGATGCAGTTCCCTTGTGGGATTATGATGCGCCCGACACCCCTCAGACGCCTCGTGACGCATCTGCTGCCGCTATTACCGCTTCCGCCCTGATAGAACTGAGCACGCTTGTTGAAGACGGACAAGCCTATATGGAGTATGCCGGGAAGTTGCTCAAAAGCCTTTCGTCCGACGGGTATTTGGCAAAACCGGGAACCAACCGGGGCTTTATACTGATGCATTCAACGGGTTCATTGCCGAACGGCTCCGAAATAGATACGCCGCTCAACTATGCCGATTATTATTATCTGGAGGCATTGCTCCGTTATATGCAGGTAAAAGAGATTGATTATAAGCATATTTAAATTCATTATTACCATATCATGAAGACAATAAGATACATTTTTAGCATTTTCTTGCTTATGCTTGCTGTTGTTGCAGACGCACAACAACTAAGACAGGAGGCTTTTGAACTGATAAATTTGGATTATCCGGGTTTGGAGAAAGTAAAAGCGGCATGTTCCCGGCAGAAGTGGGAGGCGGCGGCACAGGAACTGTTGAATTATTACCGTAGCCGTACCGGTATTACACATCCGGATATAGACTTGAAAAACCTCACCATATCCAAGGAAGAACAGAAATGGGCGGATGATGCTTTGGAGCATACCTTCTTTGTACATAAAGGCTATCAGCCTTCCTACAACTACGGCAAAGATATCAACTGGGAGTACTGGCCGGTAAAAGACAATGAGTTGCGTTGGCAGCTTCATCGTCATAAGTGGTTTACGCCTATGGGTAAGGCATACCGTATCTCCGGAGATGAGAAATATGCAAAGGAGTGGGTACATCAGTATATGGATTGGGTTCAGAAAAACCCGCTGGTGAACATGAAGCAGGAAGAGTTCGAACTTGTCAGTGCCGGTGAGGTAAAGGAAGATGCCGACAATGTATATTTTGCATGGCGGCAACTGGAAGTCAGCAACCGTTTGCAGGACCAGACCTGCCAGTTTCTTTTGTTTTGCTCCGCATCGGCGTTTACTCCGGAGTTCCTGACCGAGTTTATCGTCAATTATCACCGTCATGGCGCACATCTCCTGAAAAATTATTCTGCAGAAGGTAACCACCTGCTGTTTGAAGCCCAACGTATGGTTTATGCCGGTGTTTTCTTTCCGGAACTGAAAGATGCCGCCATTTGGAGAGAAAGTGGAATCAATATCCTGAATCGTGAAATCAAGAAGCAGGTATACAATGACGGCGGACAGTACGAGCTGGATCCCCATTATCACCTTGCGGCAATCAACATATTCTGCAAGGCCTTGCGCATGGCGGATTGTAACGGTTTCCGCAATGAGTTTCCGTCGGAATACCTGGATACGGTCAAGAATATGATTGCTTTCTATGCCAACATTTGTTTTCCCGACTACACCAACCCTTGTTTCAGTGATGCCAAGTTGGGCGATTATCAGGCAGAACTTGCCAACTACCGCGATTGGCTTGCATTGTTCCCCGACTGCGATTGGATACGTTATTATGCGACAGAAGGGCGTGAAGGCGCTCCTTTCCCTTATCTTTCCCACGGGGCATTGACATCCGGTTTCTTTACTTTCAGAAACGGTTGGAAGAAGGATGCAACGGTCATGGTAGTTAAAGCCGGACCTAAAGGAGAGTGGCATTGTCAGCCGGATAACGGTACTTTCGAACTCTGGTTCAACGGCAGGAATCTGTTTCCCGATACCGGTGCATACGTCTATGCCGGAAGTGCCGAAGTGATGAAACTGCGCAACTGGTTCCGCCAGACACGTGTACATAACACCCTGACCTTGGACGGACGCAATCTTGAAACCACGCAGTCCGTAACCGGATTGTGGCAGCCGGAAGGTAAGGAGCAGATACTGGTAACGGAAAATCCCGGTTATAAAGGGTTGAAACATCGTCGTACCGTCTTTCTTGTGGACCAGGCCTATTTTGTAATAGTGGACGAAGCCACAGGCAATGCCAGAGGAACCGTGAATTTGAATTATCATTTCCGTGAAGGTGAGGTAAACGTTGATGCGGAGAAAAATATGGTGACTACGGCTTATGAGGGTCCGAGTAATGTGAAGTTGCAATGTTTTCCGGAAAAAAGCGCGTCTTTAAGAGCGGAAGAGGGCTGGCGTTCCACTGCCTACCGTCAGCGCGTAGCCCGTACTTCGGTAGCTTTCGATACCAATAAGGATGATGCGGAGGCTGTGCGCTACATAACGGTTATCTATCCGGTGAAGGATGTTGCTGCTTACCCGGTACTTGAAGCAAAATTCCTGAACAAAGGTTATGATGAGAAAGGGGTTGAGGTCGAAGTTTCCGTCAACGGTACGGTACGTCGGTTGGCATCGCGGCTGAACTGAATTATGAATGCGGCAGACTGTTTTAAGGCAGGCAGTTGCTTTGTGAACAGTAACCGTCCTGATACACAGGAAATGGATTTGTTTTCATTATTTTGATATTTAATGGAAGAATACCTATATTTGCTATCTGCAAAACAGATAGATTAAATAAAGTATGGACAATAAATTTATAGTAAATATAGGCCGCCAGTTAGGCAGTGGCGGACGGGAAATCGGAGAGAAGCTGGCTGCCCGGCTGGGTATTGACTTCTACGACAAGGAATTGATTAACCTTGCTTCCGAAGAAAGCGGATTATGCCGTGAATTCTTTGAAAAAGCCGATGAAAAGGCTTCGCAGGGAATTATAGGCGGTCTGTTCGGAATGCGTTTCCCGTTTATCAGTGACGGGGCTATGCCGGCTGCCAACTGTTTGAGCAACGATGCGTTGTTTAAGGTGCAAAGCGATGTGATACGGAAACTGGCTTCCGAGAAATCCTGTCTGTTCGTAGGGCGTTGCGCCGACTACATTTTGCGGGATAACCCGCGTTGCGTCAACATCTTCATCTCTGCTTCGCGCGAGGATCGTATAGCCCGTTTATGCCGTCTGCACTCTATTTCGGAAAGTGCGGCGGAAGAGAAGATGAACAAAGCGGACAAGCGGCGTGCCGAATATTATAACTATTACAGCTATAAGACCTGGGGAGCGGCTGCTACCTATCATCTTTGCGTCGATTCGTCCGTATTGGGCATTGACGAAACGGTCGGCTATATAGAAGAGTTCGTAAGGAAGAAACTGAAACTGTACGAATAAACTTTATGACCATTGCAAATGAAATCGGGAAGAATTTTACTGCCATCCTAACGGAGATTATAGTAAAATTCTTCCCGATTTTATTGATAAGAGCCTGAAGCTCCTTGAACTGATTTTACATCATTGCCAGCAATATCATCTGTCCGGCGAGGATGCGCAGGAACATCGTCAGCGGATAAACCGTAGAGTAACCTACCGACGGAGCGTCATTGCCCGATGCCTGGTTGGAATATGCCAATGCGGGTGGGTCGGTGTTACTGCCGGCAATCAGTCCCATCAGCGTGAAATAATTGACCTTGCAATAGAACCGGGCAATCATACCGATTATCAGCAACGGGATGGTGGTAATCAGGAAACCGTAGCCTACATACGCCAGACCGCTTCCTTCCACGACCGTCTGTACAAAATGCTCACCTGCCTCTATGCCTACGCTGGCAAGGAAAAGTACGATACCTATTTCGCGCAGCATCAGGTTGGCGCTCATGGTGGTATACGTTACAAGATGCATCTTATGTCCGAAACGTCCGATAAGGATGGCTACCACCAGCGGACCGCCTGCCAGACCTAATTTCACCGGTGTCGGCATGCCCGGAAATGCGATGGGAAGGCTGCCCAACAGAATACCGAGGAAGATACCGACGAAGATGGTAACGATGTTCGGCGTATCCAGACGCTTCAACTGGTTGCCCAGTACACCGGCCACACGCTCCACCGCATCCTGCTGGCCTACAACCATTACACGGTCACCCACCTGGAGCACCAGGTTGGGATCGGCAAACAGGTCCATACCCGAACGGTTGATACGTGTCACGTTAACACCGTACATACTGCGGAAGTGCATGCTTCCAAGTTTCTTTCCGTTGATTTCCGATTTGGTCACCAGAATACGGCGTGAGACCATCGGAGTGTCCTGTTTCTCCCAGTCCACTTGAATCTCCCTTCCGATAAAGGCGGTAACCGCTTCGGCGTCTTCCTCGGAACATACGATGAACAACTGGTCGCCGATGTGGAATTCCGTATCCTGGTTCGGAATGCTGACGTGACCTTCGTGACGGATGCGCGAGCATACGAAAGAACGTCCCAGGAAATCTTTCACCTGAATCAGCTTTTTGCCGTCGATAGCCTCATTGCGCACTTCCAGATGCAGCATATGCGGCATGTGCTTCATGTCCGCTTCTTGCGTATTAAGTTCCTCCTCTTCTTTTTTCAGGTTGATGCGGCAGATATAACGCACGGCGATAATAGAGCCGATGATGCCGACCACACCGAGCGGGTAGGCGCAGGCATATCCCAATGCGATGGGGTCTCCCGTATAATTCAGCTGGTTCAATGCTTCCTGAGCCGCACCCAGACCGGGAGTGTTGGTTACGGCACCGTACAGGATACCTACTATCATCGGCAGGTCTATATTTCCATCGATGAAATAAATGCCCAGTGCGACCACTATGTTCAGTGCCACAATGCCCACGGCAAGCATGTTCAGCGTCATACCCCCTTTCTTGAAAGAGGAGAAGAACGACGGCCCTACCTGCAGACCGATGCAGAATACAAATAAAATCAAACCAAATTCGCGGATGAAATGTAGGATGTGTATTTCACCTGTAAATCCGAAATGTCCCATCAGAATACCGGTAAAGAGGACAAACGTCACTCCCAGCGATACTCCGAAAACTTTAATCTTGCCCAGCAGCACCCCCACGGATATAACGAATGCGTACAGGCAAACGATATGTGCGACGGATGTCGGGTCCCAAAGAAGACTTTCTAACCAATTCATAGTACCTTATTTATTGCTTTTTAAAATTTTGCGCAAAATTACTTAATAAAGGGGAGCTGGCAAAGGGTTTTCTTTTCTTTTTGTAATACCAGCTTTGCAAAAGCAAGGTATCTATGGAGGGATGCCGGGAATAAGGATGGACATAGTGTTATCCGTAAGTGCAATTTTCCCTAAAAAGCCTTTTTGTTTGAAGTATTTCCTTATATTTGCAAGTCTCTTGATGACAAAATGAATACTATTCATCTATTTTAATTTTAAATAAACTATGGCAGACAGTAAAGAAAAACTCTTCTCGGACTTTTCTCCGGTTTCTACGGAACAGTGGATGGAGAAAGTAACCGCAGACTTAAAGGGTGCGGACTTTGAGAAAAAGCTCGTTTGGAGGACGAATGAGGGATTCAAGGTAAAACCTTTCTATCGTATGGAAGACCTTGAAGGTTTAAAGACCACGGATGCTCTTCCCGGTGAGTTCCCTTATCTTAGAGGTACAAAGAAAAACAATAATGAGTGGTTCGTCCGTCAGGAAATAAAGGTGGAATCTCCCGAAGCAGCCAATGCCAAGGCGTTGGACATTTTGAACAAGGGTGTCGATTCACTCTCTTTCCACGTGAAAGCCAAAGAACTGAGTGCGGAGTATATCGAAACTTTGCTGAAAGACATCTGTGCGGAGTGCATAGAGTTGAATTTCTCCACCTGTCAGGGACACGTGGTGGAATTGGCACAACTTCTGGTCGGTTATTTCCAGAAGAAAGATTATGACCTCACGAAGTTGCAAGGCTCCATTAACTACGATTATTTCAACAAGATGCTTGCCAAAGGCAAGGAAAAGGGCGATATGGTGGCTACTGCCAAGGCTCTGATTGAAGCTACCGCCATGCTTCCGAAATACCGCGTCCTGAACGTGAATGCGCTGACGTTGAACAATGCCGGTGCATATATCTATCAGGAATTGGGCTATGCGCTGGCTTGGGGTAATGAATACATGAACCAGCTGACCGATGCCGGACTGCCGGCAGCTTTGGTAGCCAAGAAGATTAAGTTCAACTTCGGTATCAGTTCCAATTATTTCCTTGAAATAGCAAAATTCCGCGCTGCCCGTATGTTGTGGGCCAATATCGTGGCTTCCTATAACCCGGAATGCCTGCGCGACTGCGAAAACAAGGGCGAACACAACGAATGCCGCTGTGCTGCCAAGATGAGAATACATGCGGAAACGTCCACTTTCAACCTCACTTTGTTCGATGCGCACGTAAACCTGTTGCGTACGCAGACCGAGGCTATGAGTGCCGCTCTTGCAGGCGTTGACTCCATGACGGTCGTTCCGTTCGACAAGACGTATGCCGTTCCCGATGAATTCTCCGAACGTCTGGCACGCAACCAGCAGCTGCTCCTGAAGGAAGAATCGCATTTCGACAAGGTTATCGACCCGGCTGCCGGTTCTTACTACATCGAGAACCTGACCGTGGCTATTGCCAAGCAGGCTTGGGAGCTGTTCCTTGCAGTGGAAGAAGACGGCGGTTTTTACGCATCCGTAAAATCCGGCAAGATACAGGCTGCCGTGAACGAGAGCAATACGGCCCGCCATGCAGCCGTTGCCAAGCGTAAGGAAGTGCTGTTGGGTACTAACCAGTTCCCGAACTTCAACGAGAAGGCGGGCGACAAGAAACCGTTGGAAGCCTCTTGCTGCTGCGGCGGACACAGCACTTGCGAAAAGGATGTTCCGTCACTGAACTTCGACCGTGCAGCCAGCGAATTTGAAGCGTTGCGTCTGGAAACGGAAGCGTCTGGCAAGCGTCCCAAAGCATTTATGCTGACTATCGGCAACCTGGCTATGCGTCAGGCACGTGCCCAATACTCTTGTAACTTCCTGGCCTGTGCCGGATATGAAGTTGTTGACAACCTCGGTTTCCCGACCGTAGAGGAAGGTGTGGAAGCTGCAATGGCGGCTAAAGCCGATATTGTGGTTCTCTGTTCGAGCGATGATGAATATGCGGAATATGCAGTTCCCGCTTTCAAGGCCTTGAACGGCCGCGCCATGTTCATCGTAGCCGGCGCTCCCGCTTGCATGGACGAGCTGAAAGCGGCAGGTATCGAGAACTTTATCCATGTTCGTGTCAACGTTCTGGAAACATTAAAGGAATTCAACGCTAAACTTTTGAAGTAAGATGAGAAAAGATTTTAAAAACTTAGATATATA
>OJSJ01000484.1_pt1 | contig 43437 bp, 43 predicted proteins | sample 1599381 | NCBI WGS metagenome assembly OJSJ01 (sample SAMN04168658, study PRJEB22393) | human gut metagenome | biome: human gut microbiome; feature: stool | host: Homo sapiens | collected 2014-03-24 | reverse complement strand
GATAACTGCAAATAACAGTTTGTAGGGGAGTTCTGATACTCCCCTATAAAAATGGCTATTTATCAACTGTTTGTTGTGACATAGCCTTAAAATATATTATTTTTTCTGAAGCTTTTTAGGGTGAGTGTACACACTTTGTATGCTCACTCTTTTTTGATTATATCCATCCAGGAAACTGCCGATCTTTCTGACCGCATCAGAAAGCACCTCTTTGTCCGGCAGCATGACGATCCGGAAATGATCAGGAGCATTCCAGTCAAACCCGCTTCCCGGAACGAGAAGGATATTTGTTGCATACAGAAGGTCCCTGGCAAATTTCTTATCATCTGTGATCTGGAATTTCCGGATATCCAATTTGGGAAAAATGTAAAACGCACCGCTGTTTTTTACAAAGGAAAGTCCGTCGATCTTTTTCAACTCCTCTATTGTAGCTTTCCGCTGCTCATAAATCCTCCCGCCCGGTCTTACCATAGCTGCCGGAGTTTCCATATCCTCAAGAGCAGCCGGAATCACCATTTGTCCCAATGTATTCGCACACAAACGCATGGAGGTAAGCTTAACGACACCCTTCTTATATTCTTCTGTCAAATGGCGGGGACCGCTTATCACCATCCAGCCGCAGCGGTATCCGCAGAGACAGTGGGATTTTGACAATCCATTCATAGTAACTACCGGAATATCTTCCGCCAGAGAAGCCAGGGAAATATGGGTGAGATCATCCATCACCAATCTGTCGTAAATCTCATCTACAAAGAGGATCAGATGAAATTCCCTTGCGATCTGGGCCAGCTGCCTTAAGACTTCTTCCGGATAAAGCGCTCCGGTAGGATTGTTAGGATTGATCACGACTAAAGCTTTTGTTTTCGGCGTGATCTTTGAGCGAATATCAGCCATGTCCGGATACCATTTTGACTGCTCATCACACAGATAGAAAACCGGCTTTCCTCCCGCCAGATACACAGAATTTCCCCACAGCGAATAGCTGGGCGCCGGCACAAGCACTTCATCATTGTCATTCAGAAGAGGCGGCAGTGCAAAGGATACCACCTCGCTGACTCCATTTCCGATAAAGACATCCTCCGGTGTAATTCCTTTGATCCCCTTCTTCCTTTCATATTCACAGATCGCTTCCCGGGATTTCTTCATTCCCTGAAAATCACAATATCCCACTCCCTCTTCCAGATGTCCGGTCAGAGCGTTTTTAATGCTTTCCGGAAGCCCAAAGCCAAAAGCGGCCGGATTTCCCGTATTGAGTTTCAGCACCGGGATACCTTCCTCCTGCATTTTCATTGCTTCCACAAAAAGCGGGCCTCTGATATCGGAATGTACGTTGCTCATCTTTTCTGCCATTTTATAATTTTCCATAATACTGCCTCCTATGTATGATCCACTTTTTTGTCCGAACAAACTTTTTATTTGCCTTTATTATATAAACCCGCTATAATATATTCAAATATCTATAATTATATATATGTTATATAGTTTTAACTATAATATCAGCACCGTTTTGCGTTTTGCCGTGGATCCCAAAGGAGGACGGAATGTTTACCTGGAAAAAATATGTGTACGAAGTGTACCGTGAAAGAAGTTTTACAAAAGCGGCGCAGAATCTCTATATCAGTCAGCCATCCTTAAGCGCCCGCATCCGAAAGATAGAAGAGAGTATCGGTGTGCCTCTGTTTGACCGCAGCACCTCGCCCCTGCAGCTGACAGAAGCCGGCAAGGTCTATATCGAAGCAGCGGAAGAAATTTTTAAGATCGAACAACGTGTGGAAAATGATATGAATCATTTGAACAATCTGGAAACCGGACATTTATCCCTGGGCGGAAGCAACCTTTTCTCCGCCTACATCCTGCCCCCGCTTATAACAAAATTCAAGCAGCGGTTCCCTCATGTGAATATCCGGCTGACGGAAGGAAACACAGCACAGCTGGAAGAACTTCTCGGCAACAACTCCCTGGATTTTGTAATTGACAACTATCACTATGACCACCTTTTATATGACCGGGAATTATACTGCAGCGAAAACATCCTTCTGGCTGTCCCGAAAAATGCCAATATAAATAGAGAGCTGTCCAGATATCAGCTCTCCTATGATGATGTGAAAAATCAGACATATCTCCGCCCGGAACATCCGGCAGTTCCTCTCAAGGCTTTCTCGGATCTGCCTTTTATTATGCTTTCTCCCGGCAACGACACAAGAAGCCGCGGTGAGCGTTTATGCCAGAAAGCAGGCTTTTCACCAAATATCATTCTGGAACTTGAGCAGCAGTCCACTGCATATATGGCGGCTTCTACCCAGCTTGGGACAACCTTTATCAGCGATATACTGGTCCGTCAGCTTCCCTCTTTTGAAACATTAGTCTACTATAAGCTGGAAGGCGATGCTGCCAGACGGCAAGTGTATTTTTATTATAAAACCCACAAATTTAAGACTCGGGTCATGGAAGAATTCATTACGTTAATACATGAACAGAATGATCGATCCTCTCATGTAGCAGGATCTCTTCCTCCCGTTTCTGGCAGGTAAAGATCAGGATCTGCCTGTCCTGCCGCGCCAGCCATTGCAGTGTGTTTTTCAGACGGCTTTCATCATAAAAAGCGAAGGTATCATCTAAAACCACCGGGTATACTTCTTCATACAGCAGATTTGCCGCCGACATCCTGAGCGCAAAATAGACCTGCTCCAGTGTGCCCGCGCTGACATGTTCTGCCGGGATTTTTCTTCCTTCACACAGAAAACTTAAGCGCAGATCTTCTTCCGTGATCAGTCTTGTATATTTTCCGCCCGTCACGCTGCTTATCACATCAGACGCTGTGCGGTTCAGATCCTGCTGAAGCTGTCCCTGCATCTTACCGGACACTTCCAACAGCCGCTGGGAAGCCAGCAAGACAGCTGCCTTTTTTTCTTCCAGTCTCTTATAAGACTGGTCAAATTCCTCCAGTTCAGCCAGCTGTTCCTGAAGATTTTCATACTGGATACGCTTTTCTTCTTTCTCATTAAAAAACAACGTCCTCTCCCAGAGGAGCTTCTCACGGGAAGACAGCTCTTCTTCAGGTGTGATCTCTTCCAGCATAAGCTCCGGAGGGGTTTTCTGCCTTTTCTTCCCTTCTTTCAGACGATTCCAACTGTAAATTCCGCCGATCAGTGCAATAATGATTGCCACCAGATAGTTCCATGGCCGTGCGATCAGCACAAAGGCCCCTACTATGACAAGTAAAATCCCCGCCACTTCCAGAGGATGGATCCTCCATTTGTTCGGGCGGATATCATCCAGGACACGGCGGTTTTCTTTTTCCTTCTCTTCCGCTTCTTTTCTCTCCAGCGCTTCATCTATCCGCTCCAGTTCTTCATCCAGTCGGTGCACATCCCGCCATATGTAGGAAGATTCCTGTTCCAGCTTTTCCCTTTGTCTCTGCTTTTTCTCCAGCTTCTCCTTCATCTGACGATCCAGCTGTTTCTTCTGTTCGTCCAGGGCATTCCTTGCCGCTGTTAAATTGAGCTCGCTGTCGCCTGTCACATAATAATTCGTAGCATAATCTTTCAGGCGGGCCGCCAGATTCCGGCCTGTACGCGCCCCTGCCTGCCCTATATACAGCGTATCCGAATATCCTTCCGGATCAAGTTCCGGAAGCAGCATCATAAGATCGCCCTGTTCCAACGAAAATTCTTCTCCGTCATCAAGACAGACAAGGGACGCCCGTTTGGAATATTTATCAAAGCTCCTCTCCAGGCGAAACCGCTTTTTCCCACACTCAAATTCCATTGCCCCTGCATAATATCCCGGATTTTCCCACGGCTCATAGCGGGAAAATGTATCATTTGCTGCTGCCCTTCCCCGGCCTCTCTCCATACCAAAAAGCATACTCTTGATAAATGTGTGAATCGTTGTCTTTCCCGACTCATTTTCTCCGTAAAAGAGCTGTATCCCATCATTAAGCTCCAGGACCTCGTTCTGAAATTTTCCAAAATTTTGCAGCTCCAGCTTAAGAATCTTCATAACTCTCCCCTTTTGTCTCCATCAGCGCAAGTACCCCGGCACACAGCGCTTCATATTCCATACTGTCTTTTTCAGCATTTGCAAAGCTTGCAATATAACTTCCCAGCAAATTGTCCTTATTTTTTTCATATAGTTTTTCAAAGTCATAAGCCGGCTTTGTCTCATCTGTAATTTCTGCAATATTTCCATATACATCCATCTGAGTCAGGTCAAACCGGATCTCCGGATCACGATATCCTTTTAAAAGAAACTTATAAATGTTCTCTTTCCCGTTTTCTTCTATGGTTTTCTGAATCACGTTTCTTAAAGAAAATCCACTCATTTCCACCTTCACATTCAAAGCAAGATGTACATATTCCCTCGTTGCAAACGGGACAAATGTAAAGCGGCACCCCTCTTTTGTTATCTCCCCTCTGATATATCCATGCTTCCCCGTATCATTGATATCCGTAGGTTCCAGCGCTCCTGCATAAGCCGCTTTTCCCGGAATCAGACACGTTGGCTTGTGAATATGGCCAAGGGCCGTGTAGTCATAGCCTAATTTTTCTATCTTAGCCTTGTCAATGGGAAGATGCTCTTTATCCCCTCCATGGAGCAAAAGGATCTCATAATCCATTTCTCCCGAAGGCAAAGCTTTGTCATACAATGTTTCCGTAATCTTGCGCTCATGATAACTGCATCCGCAGACAGATGTTTTCAGCTTGGGAATCTGAACTTCAGATGGCTCCTTTCCTGCCAGCATATGAACATTCGGTTCCCAGTCAAAACGTCCGTAGTAAGCTCCCGGCTTGATATAATCATGGTTGCCGGCGATCATTACCACTTCTGTATGGGAGAGGGAGCCAAACATGTCGTTCACCTCTTTCAGTTCCCTTAAAAGCGGCTGCCGGTGAAAGAGGTCGCCGGCAATCAGGAGAAGATCTGTTTTCTCCTCCTCACATATCATGATTATCTTTCGAAATGTCTCCCAGATTTCGGTGTCCCGCTTTTCGCTGTAAGCCTTTCCTGCCTCTGGACGAACTCCTAAATGTACGTCTGCGATGTGAATGAATTTCAATTTCTTCTTTCTCCTCCTGCTTGTTTCTGGATGGAAGCAGCACAATAAATTGTGTTTGTTCATCGTCACTCTTTGCCATGATCCTGCCTCCATGGAGTTCTACGATTTCTTTGGCAATGGCAAGCCCCAAGCCTGCCCCTCCTGTTTCACTGGATCTGGAATCATCCAGCCGGTAGAATTTTTCAAATATTGTCTGCAGCTTTGTGCCTGGAATCCGTTCCCCCTGATTGGAAAAAATGATCTCAATATCATTTTTCTTCTTATGCGCCTCTATACGGATTTTTGTTCCTGCATAGCAGTAGGCAATTGCATTTCTTAAAATATTATCAAATACCCGGGCAAGCTTGTCCGGATCTCCATATATATTCAGATTGTCCTCTGCCTCTACTTCGCAGGTCAGATCTTTTTCCTGCAGGACCGCATAGAGTTCATCCGCAATCTGTTCCAGCATCATGGATAGATTTACTTCTACCGGCTCCAGCTCAATATCCTGGAGATTAAATTTTGTAATATCAAAAAATTCGTTGATCAGTTCTCCCAGACGAATCGCTTTTTCCAGAGAAATATGAGTATATTTTTCTCTTTCCTCCCGGGGCATATCAGGATGCGCCTCCAGCATAGCAAGATAAGCCACAATGGATGTAAGGGGTGTTTTCAGATCGTGGGCAAGAAACAAAACCAGGTCATTCTTCTTCTTTTCTCCTTCAATTGCTTCCAATTCCTGACGCTTCAGCGTCGCCTTGATTTCATTGAGACGGATTTCAATAGGTTTAAGCTCCGTGATCAGATGGATCGGCTCTGTAGATTCTGAAATAATGTTTTCAATTCCATCCCCTACCTGATCCAGGTATTTCGTCATCTTTGACAGCGCCACATAAAAGAAAAGCGCAAAAAGAAGAAGGAAGCCCAGGATCATAAAAAACACCTTATTATCTCCCAACAGACGCCAATATAAATCAATGGCGGTCTGTTCTTCCACATCAAATGCGACCAGCACCTTTACAAACGTCGTTGCAAAGCTGTCATTGTACACGCCGTCGATCACATAATTCAGAAGAAAGCCGCCAACTAATACAGTCAGCGCCGTTACAAGCACTGTCTGAAGCAGAATACTGAATTTTAATTTACGATAATTATTCTTCAACTTTATAACCTACTCCCCATACTGTCTTGATAAAGTCTGAAGTTCCGGTCGGTACACTCATTTTCTCCCGCAGGTGACGGATATGTACCATAACCGTATTGTTGCTGTTTTTATAATACTGCTCATGCCATACTTTCTCAAAAAGTTCCTCTGAGCTGATCACCTTTCCCCTATTCTCACACAGAAGCCACAAAATATCAAACTCAATGGGAGTCAGAGTAAGCGGCACTTCATTATAAACACATTCATGGGAAGTCCGGTTCAGCACAAGTCCGCCGAAATCTATAATGTCTCCCTGTTCCTTGCCTCCGTCGTTATACTGTGTATAACGCCTAAGCTGTGCTTTCACGCGGGCGATCAGCTCCAGCGGGTTAAAAGGCTTGGGGATATAGTCATCCGCTCCCATAGTCAGTCCGGTGATCTTGTCCATATACTCTGTTTTCGCCGTCAACATGATCACCGGAAATGTATATTTCTCCCGAATCCTTTTCAGGATCTCAAAACCGTCGATATCCGGAAGCATGACATCCAGAATAGCCAGATCGATCTTCTTTTCAAAAATGCAGTCCAGCGCATCCTGCCCGGTGTAAAACTTGTACACCGTATACTGGTCATTTTGCAGATATAATTCAATTACATCCGCAATTTCCCGCTCATCATCCACTACTAATATATTCATACTCATACGAACCTCCTTCGGCTCTGTCCCTCTTTACAGTTCACAGTTGTTTACTGTTCTTGGGAATGGGATCACATCTCTGATATTGCTCATTCCCGTCAAATACATAATACATCTTTCAAAGCCAAGTCCAAATCCGGAGTGCCTTGTAGAACCATATTTCCGAAGATCCATATAAAATCCGTAATCTTCTTCCTTCAGTCCCAGCTCCTTCATGCGGGCAGCCAGCTTATCATAATCATCTTCCCTCTGGCTTCCTCCGATGATCTCCCCGATTCCCGGAACAAGACAGTCTACTGCTGCAACCGTTTTATTGTCATCATTCATCTTCATATAGAAAGCCTTGATATCCTTCGGATAGTCCGTTACAAATACCGGACGCTTGTAAACTTCCTCTGTCAGATAACGTTCATGTTCTGTCTGAAGGTCTGCTCCCCAGGATACTTTATATTCAAATTTATCATTGTTCTTTTCCAGTATTTCAATCGCTTCTGTATAAGTCACTCTCGCGAAGTCAGAAGAAACGACATTATTCAGACGGTCAAGAAGTCCTTTATCTACAAAAGAATTGAAGAAATTCATCTCTTCCGGCGCATTTTCCAACACATAGCTGATCACGTATTTCAGCATGGATTCTGCAAGAGCCATATTATCATCAAGATCTGCAAAGGCCATCTCAGGCTCGATCATCCAGAACTCTGCCGCATGTCTTGTCGTATTGGAATTTTCCGCACGGAACGTGGGTCCGAAAGTATAAATATTCCGGAAAGCCTGGGCGTAAGTCTCTCCGTTTAACTGACCGCTGACTGTAAGGTTTGTCTCTTTGTTAAAGAAATCCTGGGAATAGTCCACCGTACCGTCCGGATTCTTTGGAACGTTTTCCATATCCAATGTGGTTACACGGAACATTTCCCCTGCTCCTTCGCAATCACTTCCTGTGATCAGAGGAGTGTGCACATAGACAAATCCTCTCTCCTGGAAAAATTTGTGGATCGCATAGGCGGTCAGGGATCTTACCCGGAATACAGCCTGGAATGTATTCGTTCTCGGCCGGAGATGGGCAATCGTCCTTAAGAACTCAAAACTGTGGCGTTTCTTCTGCAGCGGATAATCCGGCGCGGAAGCTCCTTCCACTGTCACTTCCTCTGCCTGGATCTCAAAAGGCTGCTTTGCCTGCGGCGTTGCCACAAGCGTTCCTTTTACAATGATCGCCGCCCCTACATTAAGTTTGGAAATCTCTGCAAAATTTTCCATTTTATCGTGGTACACAACCTGCAGCGGTTCAAAAAAGGAACCGTCGTTTACAACAATAAACCCAAACGTCTTGGAATCCCGGATGCTCCGTACCCATCCGCCTATGGTGACTTCTTTATCCAAATAATCTTCTCTGTTTTTATACAGCTCTTTGATCGTTGTCAGTTTCATATCCATTTACTCCTTTAAATTTCCCTTTGCTTTTTGCACGTTTCCCCCATTATAGCATACTGTTTGGTGTTGTGCCACACCGGGAAGTTAAAAAAGGGGTTAAGACCTTTTTATATTGCCTTTTTTATTATGTCCATTTCAGTCTAACTGCACAAAGTAAGCTGCGGATAACTCTGAATAATGAGTTATCCTTTTTTATTGTCCTTTTTCATGTAACATTCAACAACACAGAAAGGATAAGTATTATGTACAAAACAAGTAAATGGAAATCCAAATTTTTAATAGTTGCCCTGGGACAGGCAATATCATTACTGGGAAGTCATGGCGTTCAGTTTGCGCTGATCTGGTGGCTTGCCGAAAAGACTTCCTCACCGTTAATGCTGGGAATATCCGGACTTGTAGCATATCTGCCCATGACCTTGTTCAGTCCTCTTGCAGGAATTGCCGCTGACCGGATAAACCGTAAATTTATTTGCATCTTTTCAGATATGACAATGGGAATCATCGCTATGGTCTATGCTGTTTTACTACATTTTTTTGACCTGCCTGTATGGACTGTTTTTATTATGCTGTGTGTAAGAGGAACGGGAAGTACCTTCCAGCAGCCGGCAATCCAATCCATCATTCCTCAGCTCGTTCCGCCGGAACAGCTTGTAAAAACAAATGGATGGATGCAGTTAATGAATGCCGGTTCCTTCTTCCTGGGACCCATCATCGGCGCATCCCTCTATGCTGCATTTCCCATGTCAGTGGTTTTGATGAGCGACGTCATCGGAGCCGTCCTGGCAAGCGCAGCATTAGCGGTTGTAAAGGTGCCTAAGTTAGAAAAACAGAGGACGGAAAGTCAAAATATGGCTCTGCAGTTTAAGGAAGGCTTAGAAGTTTTTCAGCAGGACAAAAAGCTTTTCTGTCTGATCGTATGTGAAGCGCTTTGCATGTTCTTTTATGCTCCGCTGTCTTCTTTCTATCCGCTGATGACCAGCGACTATTTCCGGCTGTCTGCAATACACGGAAGTGCGGTAGAGCTGGCTTTTGCAGTTGGAATGCTGGCTTCATCGCTTCTGTTTTCCAGTGTGCTGAAGATCAAAAGAAAAATAAGGACCTCTTTTATCGGACTGTTGGGAATGGGGATTTCAGCAGCAATCTGCGGTATGCTTCCGCCGGTGTATGCAGGATGGATTTTCTTTGCCGCCGCCTGCATCTGCCTTGGCGCCTCCGGAAATATCCACACCATTCCTCTGACTGCATATATACAGGAAACAGTTGCCGCAGAAAAAATGGGGCGGGCGTTTTCAGTGCTTACTCTGATTTCTTCCGTAACAATGCCTGTGGGCCTGTTGATAAGCAGCCCTATAGCAGAAAAAGTCGGCGTAAATACTTGGTTTTTCATATCAGGAGTCAGTATGGTCCTGATAACAACCTTTATTTTGCTTTTCCGGCAGATAAAAGAGAAGGCATATAAGGTTTCATAAAGCCTTGCAAGCCCCGGTCAGATATGCTATATTAAAGACACAAAAGGAACAACCGCCCACAAGGGGTTGACCTCGCAAAATGGTTAATAGAAATGCCACCCTGATACCGGTCAAAGTTCCGGGGTGGTTTTTCTATGCTGAAAACATTACTTCATAAACGTAAATACGAATGTCAGTAATGCTAAAACGAACATTCCAAAAGCCATTAAATCTTTAAAATCAAACGGTTTTACACTCCATTGAAAGGAAGTGAAGCTATGCCATTACTGCAGCAAAACAAAGAATATACCATTGATGATATTTATGCCCTGCCGGACGGACAGCGGGCAGAGCTGATCGACGGCAAAATGTACATGATGGCGCCGCCAACACGAAGACACCAGCAGATACTAGGGGCTCTCTATCGCAAGATTGCTGACTACATTGATAAAAAAGGCGGCTCCTGTGAGGTCGACATTGCCCCGTTTGCCGTATTTTTGAACAAAGATGACAAAAACTATGTCGAGCCGGATATAAGTGTTATATGCAGCTTTGACAAGCTCACAGACAAAGGCTGCACAGGTGCTCCGGACTGGATCATCGAAATTGTCTCTCCGGGCAGCAGACGAATGGATTATTTTACAAAGCTGTTCAAATACCGTACTGCAGGTGTCCGGGAGTACTGGATTGTAGACCCGGAAAAAAATCGTATCCTCGTTTACAATTTTGAATTAGAGGATACCGGAGATCATTCTTTTTCCGACACCGTTAAAGCCGGAATCTATGATGATTTAGAGATTGATTTCAGTTCAATAGACATCTAAGCTACAGACTGCTGCCCATTTCACCACTGGAAGGGCAGCTTTTTTACTACGAGGCATTTTAAATTCCTGCTTTCCTCCACTCTCTAATAGCATATATGTATACATGCAAAAAGCTGCACGGGATAGAGTACTTTCATTTTCCAATGTCGGACAAATCTCGGACATTCCTTGATTTTTCCACCCTGCCATGTTATACTATTCCCCGTTGCAAAGCCCACGAAAACCAAGGTCTATCGGGCTTGCCGCCGATTCCCGGCGTTAAATGAATCGAGTGTTCGAGACCTTCCACTCGTAAAACAAAACTAAATAAATTTACCTTTCATCAAGTTGCATCTTATTGATTTTTAGCGGAAAATTCACTTTTGATAAGTCGTCTTGTTTCGTCTGTTTTCATCTCGTTTTGGCGCAACTTTTGGCGTAAATATAAAAATAAGAGGGCGGTTTTTCGCCCTCTGTTTGTTTAAAAAATACTAGCTACTTTCTGCATTTCTTCTGCTTTTGTATTCGGTAATACATGGGAATATAAATCCATTGTCATTGATAAGCTGGAATGACCAAGAATTGTTTTCAGCGTCTGTGGTTGCATCCCGGCTTCTATTGCCCTGGTGGCAAATGTATGCCGGAAACAATGAGAAGTAAATCTTTCCATATGAAATCCTGTCTCATTCACCTTTTTTATAATGCGATCAATCTCCGCTTGCACCCGCTCCCGACTGATCGGCGTTCCTTCAGGCAGATGAAAAACATATTCATCAATATTGACCACGTTAGAATATTCCCTATTTCCTTTTCTCTGCAAATCAATAATAGCCGTAATCTCTGGCGTAAGAGGAATATCTCGCATGGATGTAGATGTTTTTGGCGTATCTTCAAAAAATCCTTTTCCCGTTTCATATTTTAAAGTTCGCCTGATATGGATAACATTGGCTCTACTGTCAATATCTGAAAACTTTAATCCCCTGGCTTCGCCACTTCTCATTCCAGTTCTAAGCATTAAAGCAAATAAATTATGAAGATAACTTTCTTGAGAATACTTTGAAAATAACTCCTGCTCCTGAAGAGTTAATACCCTTCGTTCTGTCTTTTGTTTCTTCCGTGGCAATTCCGCCAACTTGACTGGATTTCGTTCTATCAGGCCATTTTTTAACGCTCTTTGGAAACATCCGTTCATTACCGCTGATATGATTTTCAAGGAAGATAATGCCATATCATCATCCAATAACTTGTTATATAACTTTTGGATATGTTCACCACGTATTGAGGAAACAGGCATTTTCCCTAGAGGCTCTTTGATGTAAAAATTATAATAATTCTGATATGAAATAAGTGTACCTGTTTTCAAGTCATTCTGCTTATATTCTTTAATCCATGTTTCGAACCAAGAGTCAAAAGTCACTTTTTCACGTTCAACAAACAGTCCATGTTCTAACCTATACTTTAAATCAGTCATAGCTTTTTTTGTCTCGGTAATAGTGGCACCTGTAACAGAATAATTTTTTCCATGGAACATGATCCGCCCTTGATACCTATTCCCGTTCTTCCGAATACCTTTCGGCAGTTTTTTCTCTGCCATACTATACCTCCGTAATTACTTCTATTACATCTTCACAGTTATCCCTGTACTGTTCCACATCCACCAAATACGCTACAAATATAATAAATCGGTATGTACTCAGCATCTGCGCCAGTATCTCCCGGCTGACTAATGCCTTGCGTTTCTCCGTGAAGTTATCTCCCGGCTCCTCATGGTAAAGGAATGATGTTTCCTCCTTGTACTCAATCAGATAACCTGTCATTATATCCCCTCCGTGAATAATTCAGATAACACTCTCGGCGTATATTGTTTATGTTTTATTTTTTCAAGATCATTTCGACCTTTTCCGTTTGCAATATGCCCCACATTCATAACTGATATTCTATTGAGCATTTCAATTTCATCTTTTATCTCTCGTCTACGCTGAAAGCAATCTTTTAACATCTTAGATGCTTTGTAACCTCGGCTGGCACTTAATGAATAAAATTCTATATAATGTTCTATGTCGGTTATTTCTTTGTCTACATTGGATAATTCTGTTGCAAGTTCATGTCTGCGTTTTCTGATTTTTCTTCCTGTGGACTCTAATTCATTGTAAAATACATTTTCTGTCATACAGCACCGCCTCTGTCTGCTGCCACTCCCCGAATAAATCCTTGTTCAAATACCGCACGGCTTACCGTTTCAACATATTCATTGATACTCTCGTCCAGTTCATCCAGTTTGTCCTCTGGCACACACTCTTTAAGCATATCTGAATAATTATCCGTAATACTGTTGATAATAGACGCTACAGTATCAGTTGAATATTCGCTTGTAATGATACGATCCAGCCGCTTAGAATCAATCATTTTTCTCTGTTCTGTGATAATTTCTGTCGCTAACTTCATTTCAACATCTCCTTTTCAATCTTTTCTTGAATATAAATTGCTTTCTGAACATAATCCCATGCAATACGGACTTCCGTTAAAATCAAACCTCTGTTCTGAGCAAACATCAGATCATCTGTCATATCTGTATTTACTTTCTGCAAGTCGTGGCATTCCTCTAACGAGCTTAACATATGCTCTGCCTTATTCAGGCAATCTTCTAAATCAACAAGTCTACCCTCTAATTCCTGCTTAGTCATTATATAAATCCTTTCTTGAAATTCAGCCAGACACACATTATAATAAAGGCAATCCGGCTTTTTTGTGTGTTGTCGGGTTACTTAGCCTTTGTTGAAGTGCCAGCTTCCGCAAGGGCTTTTTTTAATCTGAGAAATTCTTTTTCATTAAGTGTTTGGAATTTCCAGATTATACTAATCCATTTCTCTGCCTTCTCCCATCTCTCCGGTGAGATTATCTCCTTGGCTCTGTTCTTCCAGTCCTGCAGATAATCGTCTGGAAGTTGTTTTGCCAAATCAACCATTTCTACAAACCATTTTGCAAGGTCTCTGTCTGTCATTTGTAAACCTCCTCTACATTTAATTTTGCGCTTTCCTAAACCAAATGAACACGTCATAAATCCGCCACTTTTCCGCCATATCCTCCTTTATGATTATCTTTTCAAGTTATTTTATAACGTTTAAAGTTATTTGTCAATATCGTTTACAGTTATTTTTTATTGATAATTGACTTTCCATATCAATTTTTGTATAATAAACATCAGCTAGGAGGAAAAAGTATTGATAAAAATTAAAGTGTCTGATTTGCTAGGTAAACATAAAATGAATCGAAAACAACTTGCTGAAGCCGCCCATATCCGGCCCAATACTGTCGGGGCTCTCTATGATGAAAGTATCCAAAGGCTTGACAAAGATATGCTTAATAGTTTGTGCAAAGTTTTTAACTGTACTATTTCCGATATTTTGGAATATGTGCCTGATAAAGAAGATAAAACTTGAAACGCTCCGCTAGATATGCTATATTGATACTAGAAAAGGGAAAGCCAGAAACACACGGCCTACCCCCAAATAATTACGATAACTGTTTTACACAGCCGTTCACTATTGGCAGTAGTGGGCGGCTATTTCTTTCCCTTGAAAATCTGATAACACAGACTGACAAGAGCGACAATGAATATTAATAACTGGATCAGATCCGAGTATGTAACGTTCATCGGCATCGCCCTCCTTTCTTTCGTCTGGAGGGTTAGCCCCTCCGAAAATGGAGGGTAGGCCGCCTTTATGCGTTCTGGCTTTCCGTGCAAACAGTATAGCATACTGCTACTTATCAGGCAAATCAATTCTTGACAAAATATAATGTTAGTTATATCTTAAAAATGTGTTTATTACTTTTTGATCTGTGAAGCACAAAGCTAAAGTGATCCGGCCATATTGACTGGGTCATTTTTTTGATTATTTCCAATTATCCTCTATCTCGTTAGCTGGAATAACTCGCTCCACAAGAACCGAGAACTCTGCTCCATACACATTTTTTCTTGTTCCAATTCCAATTTGTGCATAATCGCCTACTTTTGCCCCTTCCTCGAAACACTTAATTTTTACCTTACTCCCTTGATAATCCAGCTCAAGAGTCACCAGCGTATATGCCTTGCCACTTCTGCTCATTCCGTGATATTCACTTGTTCCTATAATCTTTAATATCAAAATGTTATCCATACCCATACTAGCCAATATTCTCCTCTTTTTTATTCTTCGGGAATATATTTCTTATATTCTGTCAACTCCAAAGTTTCCTTTAATTCTGGTGTTTCGGAAAGCAGCTCTTTTGTTCGTACAGCCTTTGCACTATCATCACCGCAACCGTTATACAACTTACTCAGGATATCTCTATCTTCGGGGCTTAGTTTTGTTCGCGAGCATGGAACAGATGATCCATCCCAAAATAAAGCGGCTTTGTGCAAAGTACAACCATCCTTTAAAGGTGTACCGGTAGCGGCTACTGTAACAATATGCTTATTCACAGTATCAGGCACAAGCTCCCAAGCCGGATTACTCCCATAGAAACCATTTAGGAATATATCAGCAGAGGAAATACAATCTCTTAAAATTCTTTCGTAAGCCTCCAGTCCATATCCTTTTTTAACCAGAATACCGTCACGCTCTGCCATAGCTGACAAAATCCGATTTCCAAAATAATTGTTCCCTACGGATTCTTTCAAGACTTCAAATTCTGATCTGCTTAATTTTATACCAGACTGCATAATCAAATAAAGGATATTGATTTTTGATTCTGGCAACATAGTTGAAATCCACCGATCTAATGCAGTTTGAATGTTATCAAAATATGTATTCAATGTGTCCTTGGCTTTTTCTTTTTCTCTTGCAATTTTTTCACGATACCTGGTGACTAATTTCTTATGTTCTTCCTCATAATACGCCGCAGAGTAGGTTTCCCGGTTTTTCTTATCAATATTCCTGTATTCATTTACAATTGTGTTAATTTTATCTCTGTGAACATCCAGAGACAGCCAAATAGATGAAAAATCATTCATTACCGTTACCTCCATTTTATTTAGAATTTTTTTCACTCTCGTTTTTTAAGTCATCAGCCAAAAGCCCAGAATAATGCACTAATATATCCTTATCCGGCTCCGTGCTCCTATTTTTCGCTAATCTTTTTGCCGCTTCATTAGATACGCTCAACCGTTGCTGTTCCTCTTTCTGACGTTTTACAAATCCACGTCCAGTCAACGTAAGTTCGCTATTATCTGGCTTTTTCAGTTCCTTGCCGCCGACTCCATATTTAATCATCTGACTACCTCCAATTCTCAAAAGTCTTAATTGCCTCATCTAGCTTAACAGCAATCTCTTTTTTGCACTGTCTCAAGTATTGGGCTACTTCTCGCCCTTCCTCGGCGTTACATTCCTTGCACGAAGCAGCTTTAAATGTCACAATACTGGCTACAGCACGTTTCACAGCCGTTTCAACTTCTAACTTCTGGTATTCTTTACTTGCCATTTTTTTACCTCCTTTTTCGTTTTATGCCTGATAAGTGATAAGGTATAATTCGGCTTATCTCTCGCCATTTGTTCTCCTTTCCGGCTTCTACCTTTTTATGATTTTCGGAAATGCCTTTTATTCTTTCGGATGCTAAAACAGGCCACTTGCTGTCTGTGCGATCACACACAAGACCCCTGTACGGCCTCCCAATATATTCAAAGCTATCATTTAATGGATTGTATACGCTCTCGTTTAGAATATATTTAGGTGGATTTCTCCCTCAACCCTTGAAAACACTATGTTTATTTAACATTGTTTCTATCTCTAGCCAAATTATCAGCCAAATATGTCAATCCGGAAGATCTGCAATCATATCCTCAATACTTTGTATTTCTGTTTGTTCTGCAATTTGACGAATTTCCTCTTGACTTAAGGCGGGTGCTTCATTATCTGCAATATGACTTGACATTTCCAATTTAAACTCGCTCGTATTAAGATATCCGTGATTGTTGCTAACATCATTCAGATACACTACAGGCGGTATCTTAAACCGAAAAGCCAACTGTTTCTTTGCAGCTAATATGTTCTGTTTAATATACTCTATTGCTTCTTCCCACACAGGACTACGCCTTTCATAGTTCAATATTGTTTGTTTTGTTACGCCCATAAAGCTATACCATCCTTCAATATCGGGAACCAATTTCTCTTCATTAACTGAATTAGCATCTTTGATATATTCAAAATATTTCCTTGTATCTTCAAAAAACTGTATTAACCCATCATCTGTATCCGGATACATTGGTGGCCGCCCCTGTTTTCTCTTCTCAATCTGGTCTATAGAAACATCTAGTATTGCCTCCAGATCAGCCGCCTTTCCCGGTTCCGTATCTGTTTTTGAATATCGCTTTGCATATGCTCCCATTTTACGCACTCCCCTTTCATCTCGTTTAAAAGTATCAACTTGTTTCAAAAAATCACCTCGTTTCCATAAAATTTTTTAGTGTCAAATAATTACGCAAAGGTTATCTTCCTCGATATTTTCATGCTTTCCTTGCCAAAGCACACTTTAGAAATAATCAGTTTGCACCGTTCCCCTGTGTCTGGATTTTGTAAAATAATCCCCGGACTATCCCCGGCATGTACCTTTCGGATTTCCCAGCCTTCAAATTTCAATAAATCCTCTGGCACATTTACTGTCTCGACACGATAATTACTATTTCTTTTCATTTTCCTTATCCTCCTGTGTTTGCCGTTGCTTGTCCACTCGCTCCAATTCATCCAGTATTGCAAGAATAAGAGCCTTCATGAAAGCATATCCGGGTTTATTTTTATATCTCTCTACCATTTCGCCGGATGTATTAACTACTGTCTCCCATTCCTTATCTGTTCCGGCCATATCTGCAAATTGTTTGTGAAAATCCCATGCAGATTTCCATATTTCAAAATATGTTTCTCGAAAATCCATAATTTTCACCGTCCTTCTTACTAGGCCTGATAGGGAGAAAAGGGAGAATTTATTTCACTTCTTGCTTACATACATTTTTATTTCTTTCTCAATCATTCATATTATTTGAAATTTCTTCCCTATTTTCTCTAAAATTCCCCTAAACTTAAGTTAATCATCAAATGGCGTTTCTTCTGCGTTCATAAATCCAAGCTCTAAACCACCGATATAATTCTTTCCACAACTCTTGACTTCTTGATAACCTTTCGTCCGCAAAGCCTTGAAAAATGCGACTTTTCCCAATGGTGTCCTTTCCTCTGTCCGGCAAAAATCTGTATATGCAGCATATAAATCAGGGCGGCTCACTCTCTTGGTCTTATCAGGCACAGTAGCGTTATTTAAAAAGTATTCAACTGTGTCAGACTCTTCCCTTAATTTAGAAATTTCCTCTATATTTTCCCTACTTTCGTATATTTTTCCTCGTTGAATAGCAATCTTTTCCCTCTGAATCAAATGCGATATTAGGATTTCTATCTCATGTTCTTGAGAAAGTTTTTCTTCCAAATTTTCAATATACTCTCCCTCGGTGTGAAATCGTAAGACCAACAATCTACGATAATACCCATCGCTTCTGTCATCCAGTACGCTGGGTAACTCATTACAGCTGAACACAAACCGCGCTTTATTTCGGAAAAAGAATACATCGCCGTGTTTTATTTCACCTTGAATGAGGTCTGTTCCTGTAAGCAATTTTATATTTGAAGTATCCTTTAGCGCCGTGCTTGGAATATCCGCGCACACATTACACATTTTCCCCAGCAATTTTTCTGTTGTAAATCGTCCAGATAAGTCTTGAAGTTTAATAGCGGAAACATTTTCTTTTCCTAAAATTCGGGTTAAATGATTTAAAATTACCGACTTCCCATTATTTCCCTTTCCAACAAGGATCAGAAACTTCTGAAAGACTATATCTGATAACAAGGTATGTCCTAAGGCCTCATATAGCATAATTTGATTATCTTTATCCACTCTGCTTGATAGAAATTTGTGAAAAACAGACTCTTCAATATTTAGATTCGGATAATAATTATGTGGTATTTGTGAAATACTTTTATACTCTGGTGAATGCGGATGCATTTCTCCTGATAAAATGTCTAGCATCCCATTTTTAAAATTTGTCCACGATTTAGGGTATTTGTTAGTATCTTCAAGATCGAATTGCAAGCGAATATCTTTCAATATAAGACGATACACTCTTGATATTCTTGAATCTGTACACAACCTTTTTATAATCAAGTTTTTTACATAGTCTTGAATATGTAACCCTTTATCGTCCTTGCGATAAACACCGCCTTCATAAATCCACGGCTGGCCTGCCATGATAATAATTTCGTGGCTGTTGATTACTTCATCAGCGATAGCAGAATCAATAATTTCATACGGTTGCCCGTTTTTATTTATTAAGCAAAATCGAACTAAGTTTTCTTCGCTCAACTGCACCCCCTCCCTTCAATTCTCTATTCCACACAAAATATCCAGTTGATAATCTGCCATTTGAATTTCTAAATAGCACCAGCTCCGCACATCACAAAACGGCGGCAAATGACCGGAGTCCAGTAAATCCTGACAAAGCTTTCGCCATTCCTGCAAACGTTCAACTTCTTTTATCCATTGTTTCCGCTTGAGTTTTTCAGCCTGTTCTCGTTCCTTCTGCGCCTGTTCCTGCGTTTTTATTCGTTCAACGATACTTTTTCTGTTCGTTTCATTTAAAGCCGTAGAAACGCCGAATACGGTCACTATCTCCTGCAATGCTGTCCAACTATCGCAGTGCCTAATATGTGACCACAATTTTATACAATCGCCGCCAATTCCACGTCCAAAATCAAAAAACGACTCTGTTTTTGGATAAATTTTGATGCTGGGTGTTCTTTCGCCGGGGAAAAAATACATTCCGCGTACAGGCTGCCCAAGTAAATGTTGCGCCACAGATTCAATGCCGATCTGATCTTTGATAATTTGAAAGTGTTCTCTCATATTCTTTTTTTTTCAACCTCGTAATTATTCTGGTATAAGCGATCAATTCCTCATTATTGACCGGGTGCTCTTTCTTCAGTATGGGATTTTCTTTCACTCGATCGAGTGCTTCATCTTTTGTAGAATTGAAAATAATTATCTTTATCTTAGATATTGCAAATATTCGTCAATTTTTCTGCGATCATTTCTTTTTGACTTTCCGAAATAAACAACCGCCCCCGCTTCTTCACTGATTTTTCGCGCTGTAGTCAATCCTAAACTTAAATACTGTGCTAAATCGGAATCGTTCAAAAGCGCTCTTTCTTTAAATGGCAATGATCCTTCATTTCTTTTATTCATGTTCTCGCCTCCTTATTGCCTGCTAATAATTTATTTATCATCTGCCTATGTCTGCATAATAACACATCTTGACGAAAAAGTATAGTTTGCTTATAATAATTTTATAGACAGGACATTATAAGCTATTCTAATATAGAGCCAAACTATTTATGGAGGAATTGTTTAATGTATTTTTATGCAGAACCGGAAAAAAAAACATATTTCTTCTATCCATCTAAAACCGCAAATCCATATTCGTTTGATAAGACTACTGTGCCTTTTGGTCAGATTGTTTTGGATTTTATGGAAATAGACCCCACAGAAATACTAGACTTACTCGAAAAACATTCGCCTGATAAACAAATAATGTCAGTCAATCAGTCTTATTTCCAAATACGTGATATTTTGATAAATAGATATGGTAACGTTGTTGTTTCTTTAATGCTAGAATCCCTTTGGAATAAACGCCCATATACGAGTTCTGATAACAAGCATTATATAGATTTAACCCGCGCTAAAGAGAAATTGTGTAAGATGCGTCTACTAAGATATGAAATAGCGCAGTTCTGTGCTAAGGGTTGTAATTATAATTGGTTAGAAGATACCTTTATCAATTACTTAAGTCCTGCTTTTCAAGATATCCATGTGCAAATAAGTTATGGGGATGGTGAATTGCGTCAATTATATGAAAGTTTTGACATTGCCTCTGTTTTATCTTTTGATTTAATGAATATACAATACTATCACATCCAAATTAAGCAATGCCAAAATTGTTGGAAATTTTTTATTCCTAAAAATCGTTCGGATGAGATATATTGCGATAGAATTTATAAAAACGGAAAAACTTGCAAACAAATAGGATATTTTGAAAAAGAAAAAAATGATCCTTTCAAAAAATTATTTACTTCCGCACGAAAAACCCAATACGCCAGAATAGGATATAATAAACATATTGAAAATTACAGAGATAAACACTATAAACCTTGGCTAAAAGCCGCTCAAGAAGCGAAAGTAAAATTCGAGGCTAACAATGATGTAGATGGGTTTCGCAAATGGATAAAAGACAATAAAAATGCTTTTTAAATAAAGGAGATCCCCCTTGCCCGACACTTCGCCGGAAAAGGGGGTAAATTTTTGCTCGAATATCATTTTGGCGTAATTTTGGCGTAAAGGTTGATTTCATCCTCTTATCATGCTATACTATCCAACGTTGCAAAGCCCACGAAAACCAAGGTCTATCGGGCTTGCCGCCGATTCCCGGCGTTAAATGAATCGAGTGTTCGAGACCTTCCACTCGTAAAACAAAACTAAAGGAGAGAACAGAATATGAGAAACAAAAACGCAGCATTTTTAACCCAGGCGGCCATGATCGCCGCTATCTATGTTGTCCTGACGTATGTCTTTGCACCGATTTCCTTCGGAGAAATTCAGGTACGAATTGCGGAGGCGCTTACGATTCTTCCACTGTTTACCCCAGCAGCGGTTCCCGGTCTGTTTATCGGATGTCTGGTGGGAAATATCATTGGAGGCGCACTGCTGCCCGATATTGTTTTCGGAAGCATTGCCACACTGATCGGTGCCATCTGCACCTATCTGCTCAGGAATCAGAAACCGGTATTCGGAACCATCCCGCCGATGGTATCCAACACGATCATTGTGCCTTTTGTTTTAAAATACGCATACGGCGTCGCCCTTCCCATCCCGTTTCTTATGGTTACGGTGGGCGTTGGTGAGATTATTTCCTGCGGTATTCTGGGTATGATTGTCTATTATGCACTCAATCGCTATAAGGGAACATTGTTTTCCCGGCCTGCTGCTTTAAAATAAGGAGGGATACCTCAAATCTCATCAGAGCAAAAGGTATTCTTAAATAGGGTATCATTATCTTACTTAATAGAAAGAGGAGGTTTTTCAAAACCCCCTCTTTCTATTATATTTCCCGTATCTCGCATCGACCTTTTCCGCTCTGTTTGATTTCATATAAAATACCATCTGCAGCCTTATATATACTGGAAAAAGATCTGGGCTCCATGCTGTATATTCCGCCTACTGATACAGATGTGCTTACAGACGGACACCTGTCCTTTGCCTCCTCAACATAATCTTTTATAATCTTTTCAACCTTATTTTGAATTGCCTCTTTATTAAAACAAGGCTGTGCATAGACCGCAAATTCATCACCGCCCAGCCGAATAGCTATGTCTGTCTTTCGAAATGTCTCCCGCAGCTGTTTTGCAAAGAAGCGAAGCATCTTATCTCCGGTTCCATGACCATACATATCATTCACACTTTTAAAATTATCCAGATCGATCATTAGAAAGATATATGGTGCATCACTGTTATTCATCTTGGCTGTTACGGTAGCCTCCCCGCCTTTCCGATTATATATTCCAGTGAGGAAGTCCCGATTGGATTCTTCGATGAGGTTTTTCTTCACCCTGACGCTCTCGGAAATATCTACGAGAACGCTGATGATCGCTGAGCGTCCATCTTCTGCTATAATCTTTCGCCCTATATCATACACCCACAAACTGGAACCGTCTTTTTTCTTCACGCGATATTCGATGGCATATTGTTTTTCCTGTTTTAAGCAGTCCAGAACATGCTTTTCTACCATATGGGCATCATCTTCATGAATAGAATTAATGACCAGTCCTTCTGTCTCTTCTACAAATTCATTGTATGTGTATCCCATCATTTCCAGCATCGTATCGTTTACTACATAAAGCGGAAATCCGTCCTCAATATATCCTCCGATCACTCCTCCCGGCATCATCTGGCAGATAATGTCCAACAGTTCATGTTGGGCTGTCTCATTGAGTTTTTCTGTCTTTTCTGAAAAAAAGCGCAGCGGAAAAAATTCTCCGCTTTCCTGATATGAGCTGGCTTCCGACATATGGAGAGTGGTCGCTAAAAATTCTTCCCCCACTCTCCGGAATCCTCCGGTAAAACGGGTAAGGTAGCGGATCTCTTCCTCGCTTCCATTTAATCTGACGGCAGCCTCTACCTTACAAAGACATTCCCAGCTGTTCTCCCCTGTCTGCTTTTCCTGATAATCCATAATTTTGTACTGAATCGGATCCGGTATACTCTTAATTTCTTCCTCAAGCAGCCTGGCAAATTCTTCTTTATTCGTCGCTGTTTCCTCATCGCCGGTTCCCAAAGAATACAGGTCGTCTGCAACTATTGACAGGGTTTTTGCAATGTTCCTCTCTTTCAGATAACAGTCAAAGAACCGGGTAAGAACAGGATAGATCACTTTCTTTTCTACCATCTCCACACGACCTCCTTTTCTATTCTTTCCAAAATTTTACAATAAAAACACGCTACTGATACAGCCTGCGCAGAGGTTTTTCCGCCTGCATGAAACACTTCAGAAGTTTCGGATTAAACACTCCGCACTCTCCGTCCCGAATCATCCGAAGCGCTTCTTCCACCTCAATAGCTCCTTTGTACACCCGTTTGCTCACTAGTGCATCGTAAACATCCGCCAGAGAAACAATCTGAGCCCACATGGAAATTTCATCTCCTTTCAGGCCATCAGGATATCCCCTGCCGTCCCATCTCTCATGGTGATGTTCTGCAATATCATATGCATACTGAAACATCTGGTGCTCCATAATATGCGGAATCTTTTTTAAAAGCTGGGCGCCCTGAGTTGTATGGGTTTTCATAATCTCATACTCTTCCGGAGTCAGTCTGCCCGGTTTATTCAAAATAGCATCGGGAATCGCTATCTTACCCACATCATGCATGATAGCAGCCATCGCAATCTGTCTGATCTCTTCTTCCTTCAGTCCTTCTCCCAACTCTGTATTTCGCAGAAGATATTCCGTAATATCATGAATCCGATGTACATGTTCTCCGGATTCTCCGCTTCGAAATTCAATGGCGGTAGACAATGCTTCCACCATTCCCATATTGAGCAGAATAATCTGCTCCGCCTGCTTTAAAAGCTCACTCTGCTGCTCCTCCACCTTACTGCTAAGTCTCTTCCTCGCGCGGAAAAGCTCTATAACAGAATCAATACGTCTTCTTACTACATAGGGGATAACAGGCTTATGGATAACATCCATTACTCCCAGTGAATACGCCGTTTTCAAAATCCTGTCATCTGCTTCAGCAGTAATCAGAAACACTGGTATTTCCGTCTGAGTCCCTTTTTCATTCAGGATCTTCAACACTTCTATTCCATCCATAACAGGCATGACCACATCCAGCAAAACCGCACAGTAACGTTCTGTCTGTGCAAACAATTTTTCCAATCCAATCCTGCCATTTTCTGCCTCTTCCACACAATACCCGGAAGAAAAAATATTTTCCAGAATTGCCCTGTTTATTTCATCATCATCCACGATCAGTATTGTGTTATTTCTATTTACTGTCTCTTCTCTGTCCTTGCTGCTGTCCTTTTTCATCGTCCACCCTCCTGACCTGGTATCTCTTTTTCTATTTTTTCCCGGAAGCTGCTTCCCATTCAATTTTTAAGCAGCTTCTCCATCGTTTCTTTTAATATCAGGAAATCAATCGGTTTGGAAACATGTGCGTTCATCCCCGCTTTCTGCGTGGAGACAATATCCTCTGCAAAGGCGTTTGCCGTCACTGCAATAATAGGAATGGTCCCTCCGTCTTTTTTCTCTGAACGGCGGATTGCAGCAGCAGCTTCGCATCCATCCATCACAGGCATCTGCATATCCATTAAAATGATGTCAAAATAGCCTGCCGGTTTTCTCTCAAACAGCTCCACTGCCTCTTTCCCGTTCCAGGCTTCCTCCGGCTCCATGCCGAAACTTTTCAGAATTTCCTGTGCAATCTCCATATTGATCATATTATCCTCGGCAATAAGCACCTTCTTTCCTTCCAGGAAAGCTTCTTCGTTTCCGCCTTTTTCTTTTGCTTCCTCCTGCAGAAAAACCTGTTCTTCACTGATCTGGCAAGGGATCATTATTTCAAATTCCGTTCCCTCTCCCAGCTCACTTTCCACTTCTATGGTCCCTCCCATCTTATGCACCAGTTCATGCACAATAGGCATTCCAAGTCCTGTCCCGGCGACATTCGCTGCCCCGAACTGCACTTCCCTTTCAAAAGGCAGATACAATTTTTTCAGAAATTCCCGGCTCATACCTGCACCATTATCCTGAATGCGGAAATGGTACTTGCGATATTTGCTGTTGCTGTCTTTTTCCTCTGTTACTGTCATCTCCACTTTTCCATCGTCCGCAGTAAACTTAAAGGCATTTGACAAAATATTATTTAAAATCTGCTGAATCTTTCCCCAATCTCCTCTGATATAGATGTCTTCTATATCGATATGGGTCAGGAATTGCTTTTCTGTTTCTTCCGTCTGTAACCGGAAAATTTCTGCAAGTTCCTTCAGATTTTCCTTTATCCGAAAACTCTCGCTTCGAAGTTCCAGCTTCCCTTCTTCCATCCGGGAAATATCCAGTATTTCATTAATCAGTTCCAGGAGCTGATTTCCAAGCTGTCCGATCCTGCTTAGCGTCTCCGCTGTCTTATCTGCATCCTCGGTATGATTCTTTGCAAGTTTTGCCATACCGATGATTCCATTAAGCGGAGTTCTCATATCATGGGACATTTGGGAGAAAAACATATTTTTGCTCTTTGCCATGCTGTCTACCGAATCCAGAGAATCTTTTAAAAGCTCCAGCATGGACAGATCATGTTCCTTAGCCTCATTAATATCCCTGAAACCAAGTACCACTGTTCCCTTCTGCAAAGATTCATCATAAAGCATTTGAACATGCACCCATCGGTATTCCCCGTTGAAAAGTCTTTTGAAATCTCCTCCAAAATCCCGGATCCGTTTTTGCACCAGTTTTTCCATGTTTTCTGTAGAAAAGGTATTCAAAAATTCTTCATAATCTTCTTTTCTTATCAGCTCCTTCATGATATCCAGAAGCTGGCTGTATTCCCCTTTCTGCAGGAGCCTGTTCCTCACATAGTCAGACCCTTTCAGCATCGTATACTGTCCGCTTTTCAGATTAATCTGATAAAGTGCGTAATAAGAATTCCCCAGCACACCTACGATCTCATTGTAAACTTTCGCTTTCCTGCTTGTTCGGTAATCGGCTACTGCAAAAATGATCACAGACACAACAAAAATTCCCATAATTCCCAGAAATACATTCCAGGCTCCTTCATAGGATTCCAGCAAAGTGTCATAAGGAATCGTAACGACCGAATACCATCCTGAATCCAGCTTGTAATAATATACGCCTCTCTTGACACCGTCCACTCCTATAATATAAGAATCATAAGTATCAAATTCTCCGTTCAGGATTCCCGCAAAAATTTCATCAAATTTCTCCTGAAGATCTTCATGGCTTTTCACAGTAAGATTGTATTTCAGAAGCTCTCCTTTTGAATCTGACAGAAAATAGTTCGTCCCTTCCGGAAGGCGCTGTTTTCTCTCCTGTTCCAGCTGATGGTCCGGATAAAGATCCACTGCCACCACGTCCTCTGTTCCCTTGATCTGTTTTGCCAGGGTCACCACGGTCTTATTCAGCCGCACATCGATATAAGCATCTGTATAAATAGTCTCCCCATCCGCTTCTATCGCCTGCTGATACCACTGTGTCCCCAGTGGATCAAATGTTTCATCTCCTTCCCAATAAGTAGCTGCATAAATTTTCCCATCTACAGATACATAGGCCTCCACATCATCAAGCCCCATCACCTCATCTGCAAATTTCAGATATTGCTGGATCAGCTTCTCATAACTGTCCGTTCGGTTTTCCGGTCTCAACTGATATTCCAGCGTTTCCAGCACAGTTTCGTACTGATTTGTAACAGCCACCTCATTCAATGCATATACATGAGCTGTTTCGCTTCCCATTGTTTCTGCGCTGTCAAGAACTGCTGCACTCATCCTCTGTATAGCAACAGGGATAACCAATATGAGAATAAGCATTGAAAGGAAGAGATAGCCATATCGCTTTTTACGCTTTTTCTCCATCCTTCTTTATTCCATTCTCCAGTTTTATTGATTCTTTCACACCTTCCTGCCCTGGAAGTGCATTGGCATGACGATATTTTCTGGCATTTTCCAACTCACGGTAATGCTCTCCCTCCCAGTAATCATCCAGGCGCACCGGCATATTCTGCACCATTTTCATCATCCTGGAATTAATATTAAACAGCCCCTGCTGCGCACTTTCAATCTCTTTTATATACTGTTCGATCTTATATTTCGCCGCGATAAGCTGAATCCCTTTTTCTTCCAGCTGAGCATTGATCCTTGCCGCAATGATATCCTTTTGTTTCTCTGTTTCAACCTTTGCTGTTTCGATCATCTCTTCTGCCCGCTTCTTCGCTTCCTCCTCAATGGCTTCTGCATTGCGGTTGGCATCATCCATAATCTTGGAAACTGTTTCATAATCAAAAAATCCGCCATCCTGATTTTTCTTCAGATTTTCCAGCTCTTTTTCCTGCTGGGCCATTCTCTCCTTTAACGCAGCATTTTCTCCCTGAAGGACTTTGTATTCGCCCTCCGGCATATCCTGATCTGCTCTTTCCGACTGATCCTTTGCTTCCTCCATCTTTCTTAACAGATCTGCTTTTTCCTTTTGATGAAGCACTTTTACAGATTCTATTTCATGCTCCAGTGTCTTAATATACTCCTCTACATCTGTTTTGTTAAAACCTCCGAACAGTGATGTCCGGAACATTCCATTGCCAGCCATATCATTTTCCTCCTTTATCTGTTTATGTTTCCTCTATTCATAAGTGTATATGATCTGAACATTATCTGTCTGTCTTCCTTCCATAGCAAGAAGAATATGTTCCTCCTCATCCGGATCCGTGATTCCTATGCCTATTTGATATCCCTGCCGAAATTCATCTGTAAACGGGATATGGTTTGTTGTCTCAACTGTCTCTCCCGGCACCAGATCTGACAGATTGATCTCTATATTTTCCCAGTATTTCAGTTCCCCGTCAGAATTGTATACATACATAGTGACAGGCCAGTCCCAGTACAACGGCGCAAGACCTGAATTTTCCCATGTCATCGTCACTTCCAGCTCTCCGTCACGGAAAGAATATTGGGTACTTAAACGTGAAATGTAATAGCGGTATCCCAGCTCTTCCCGGATACTCTCTGCTACACTTCCATCTTTCAGATCTCCTTCCGGGCATTTGGGACCGATAAAAGTCGTATGAGAATCCCGGATCATCTCCAAAGTCTCTGAAAGCCGGTCTGACAAAAGCTCTTCCATAGTATATTCGCTGGTAAACTCTCCTCCGCTTGGCGCCTTCTCCCAGAAATCTTCCATCGGTTCATACTCCAGTGCTTTTCCGGAGGTTTCAAAACTTCCTCCATTTTGGATCCAGTCCAGCCACTCTTCCGTATCACTTTCACTTCCGATCATGTCATTGTAAAGCCCCAGATCTCCATCTGCCGCCATCACAAAATTTCTTCTCATCAGAAGCCTTGCATTATGAAAGTTATCGGAATAATCCAGCACATAATCCCAGCATACTTCTGCATCGGGAAGCGGCTCAAGACCTTCATCCGTATTGGTATGCCATTCTCCCCAATGTCCCAGACTTCCAAGTTCCACATAAGCCACGAAGTCATCTTTATTGCAGTATTCGGCAAGCGCCTGAATTGCCAGGGCATGACGCTCTCTGAAAAATTCATTGGAATAATCCGGAGAATAGCCCGCTCCATACTCTGTACTGTAAAATTCTCCGTCTCTCGTCTTCTCGTACAACCATTCCGGAATATCTTTATGTCCCTCTTCACCGGGAATATCACAGATAAACCGAAGCACGGCATGCTTATTCTGGCTCTTCCATTCCTCAATATGGAACAGCTCTTCCAGCGCTTCTGTGTCATATTCTCCCTGTGACGGTTCCCACATACTCCATGTCACGCCAATGTATACCAGCTGCGAGTCCTGGCACTCCTCTTCATTGTCCGCCGATGGCGCATACCCGGTAAGAGGATTGTTAAGAGGCTCATCAGTTTCCTTAAAGGATACAGTATGATTCAACTGATATCGGTAAGGTACGATATAGATCAGCAGCGCGGCAATGGCAACGGCAAGTACAGCCATCATGATATACGGAACCTTCGAGTTTCTTCTTCCCATATCATTCTCCTATCCGTGATACTCTCCATTGTACTGGATCAGCGATACGTCCCGTACACCCTCTACTGCCTGGATCTGCTCCATAAAAAGAGTGTTGTTGTTTCTGCAGACAAGCTCGATGGTCAGTTCTGTCAGCTCTCCGCGGATCGTCTTGGATTTCAGCTGATGCTTCATCTTGTTTAGTATTCTCAGTATCTCATCCCCTGCAAGTTCTGACTCATAATGAGCTACCAGTATAAAAATCGTTCCTTTTTTCCTGCGGTTATAAAACAAGTGCACTACAGCCACCATAATAAGCATCGTGGCAATCGCCAGCACATACAGTCCGGCTCCCAGCGTGATTCCCACAGAAATAGACCAGAACAGATACAAAAGATCCATGGGATCCTTGATCGCAGTACGATACCGGACGATAGACAACGCACCGACCATACCAAGGGAGATCACGATATTGCTGCTGATAGCCAGCGTCAGCATGCAGCTTAGTACCGTCATCCCCACCAGAGTCACCGCAAAGGAACTGGAAAATACAACTCCTCCGAAATAATGACCGTAAATTTTATAAATAAAGATTCCCAGTATTACGGCCAGCAGCATTGCAATAACTGCCTTTGTCATAAAATCAGCCGTCAGCCCCTGGCCGTCCATAAAGGACTCCCAGACTGAGTTTTTAAAATAATCTCTTATATTCATCTTTTGCCCCTCCTGTTTGTTTTGGATATTCCTGCCAGCATATCCGTTCTGTGGAATGCTCTGTCATAGCATAATGTGTATTTTGAAATCGCGGAAAACTCCTGCCCGTCAAGAGGCAAAAGCTCTTTGATGAGTTCGGGGATCATTTCTGTAAATTTCACTTCCAGAACCATCATATTCTCATCCAGCACCGAGGTAACCGGAAGGAACGGATCGAAAATATCATAATCAAAGGCCCCTGCCCGCACATCTCTGTCAAAGGTAATTCTTACATCACCTTCCGGGCGGATCAAAGGTTCTCTTTCGTAGTCTACGACTACTTTGGGTCTTTGCAGTTTCACTGTACACTCATAGTAAAATTCCCTGCACAAAGGCTGTTCACTGGAAAGGAGAAATTCGTAATTCCCTTCCAGTATCTTTCTGTATTCCTCTTTTGTAAGGGATGCGGAATCTTTATGAATGTAACTGCCCCACTTTTTCTTCCGCTCCAGCTTGATACTGGAATCACTGTAGTTATAAATCCGGATCCGCCATTTCTGCCGATCTACGACACCCATGATCTTCTCCTCATATGCCGAATCCCAATAATCGTCAAAATACAGACTGCGAATCGTGTACTGTCCGCCTTCAGCGTGGGCATCCCGCTCCATAAATGGAAGCAGACGCCTTTTCAAAAGCTCTCCTTCCCACAGAGAAATATAATATTTCCACTCATTCCGGTAAACCGGCTGTCTCATTCTCAATCCTGCCATCGTTCATCAATCCTCGCTGTAGCTGACGGCAGAAATACTGCCGTCCTGCTGTACGTAAAAACAAAGAGTACTGTAGGCTTTGCTTCCCGCCTCTGTCTGATAATATTCATAGGCGTCCTGGGAAACATCATTTGAACCGGTTGCCCGTACCCGAACAAAATACTGTCCCGGAGAAAGTGATCCGGCATCCACTCTCGTTTCCCCGGTCTGTTCGCTTACCATACAGTCAGAAAATGTATAGTCTCTGGAAAGCTCCACAGAATAAGTGATGTCACCGCCGCCTTCCTGATAGGATTCCTCCCACTGAAGGACAGTGCTGTCTCCCTGCTTTACCGGTTCCAGAATATGGAACGGCCATGCGGAGGCCATACTGCTTGTGTATTCCTCATAGTTCGTCTTGATCTCCTCTGCCATACTCTGAACAAGGATGTTATAATTTTCTTCATTCACTCTGGCATACGTCTGATCAGGCAGGGAATATACATAGTCCTCTGTCGCTTTTTGCAGATCATCTATCTTTTCCTGTACATTTTCTTCTGTCAGATAGTTCTCATAGAGATCCTGCACCGCACTGTCCAGATTCTGTCTGCAGGATGGGTCTTTTAAGATTCTCTCAAACAGGACCGTATCTGAAAAAGTAAAAATTCCTTTATTCCAGGATCTCTGGTAAGTCTCATCCTCCATGGCCTCATAGCCTTCTTTCAAAATCCCGTCGTTATCCCAGGAAATGAAATACCATTTATCGACGCCCCTTGGACTGTACAGGTAATAATTTCCGTCCAATACATCTTTATTTCCCATTAAAATGTGAAATGCCATCCAATAGTAAAGATTATCCTTGTCAAAATACTGTTCCACTACATCGCTGATTTCATTATCTGTGTCATTCACTGCATCAAGAAGGGCGATAAGAGTATCGTGTTCTTCTGATCCATCCACCTCCAGATACTGTTCAAATGCGTCTTTATCGTAATTTGCATCTGTAGCCAGCATAATTACGTCTTCATGCCTTTGCCAGTCAAAATTTCCCACCTGGTAAAGTGCGCCGTCATTGTCAAATCCGTGATTTTTCAGGTATGTTTTATTGATCTGTTCCACCTGGGTGTAAAGCCCGTAATCCTGGAACAATCCGTCCTCTCCCTCTGTCTTATCTTTCACATAAAGGTGAACCAGCTGTGTTCTGGCGCCGATCATTTCCGGGATCTCCTGGATCAAAGAATACGCCAGTTTATTTTTGAATCGGACAGGATCTCCGGAATGTTTATTCAGTGAAATTGTCTTTTGTCCATTATAATCACCATCGCCGTCCTTGATCTTGATCCGGTAGCTCTTCTGCTGCTGCTGGGAAGCGCCCTCCCCTCTAAGCTGCACCGTAGCGTTGGCAGTCCGGTCACTGTAGCCGAATTCTCCTTCCACCGGGCCGGCTTCATCGCCGACCTGAAGCACAGCCTCACATTTGTATGGAGTAATGGAATGTTCCTCATAGTAAGACAAAGGATAACTGTTGATCTCTGTCCAGGTATGATCTGTATCATCTTCTTCATTTCCCTGTCCTACTGTCAGATACATGGTCACAACTTCATTATTTTCTTCCTCATATAACGACTTATTATCTGTAAGCTCATAATCTGAGGAACTCTGTCCGGTCGTTTCATACGTTTCATCGGCGCTTACCAGTGTCCCGCTGTCGCCGCTGCCGGCGGCGCATCCGGCAAGCAGCGCCGGCAAAAGCAGCAGGCTTAGGATTTGCCCTCTCTTTTTTCTCATATTCTTCCTCCTTGTAGCGCAACAATTGCCATAGGCTTATACGTCCGCATTGTCCACATTGGTTATAGTTCCGTCAGCCTGCACCACAAATGCTTTCGTTCCGTACGCTTTTCCTCCTCCATCTTCTCGGGAGTAATAGTCATAGCAGTCCTGCACATAACCGGACTCATTGACCGCCTGCACCTTCAGATAATACTGTCCGGCCGGAAGCATGTCAAAGCTGACCTCCGGAAGCTGCAGACCATCCGCCTGATAGATCACATCCGTATAGTCACAGTCCCGCGCCAGCACTACGCGGTACGTAATATCTTCTCCATCCGTATCGTAGGATGCATCCCACAGTACGTTGAGCTTTCCATCTTCCACTGTTGGAGTTCCCACATAGAAAGGCCACGGTTTTTCCAGGCTTTCCTGATAATACTGATAATTCAATTTAATCTCACCCGGCAGGGCAGCAACCAGCTGATCATAGACAGCCTGGTCTTCTTCTACGGCGTATTCCACATCCGGACTGCTATAGATATAAGGCTTTACTACACTGCTGTACTGATTTATCATAGACGTCATTTTTTCTGTCGTCAGGTAATTGGTATAGAGATCCTCCACAGCATTTGTCAGCATATCCCGATATTCATCCTCCTGGAAAATACGGTTAAATAGAATTACGTGAAGGAACTGAGTGATTCCTCTTTCCCAGGAAAGTCCTTCCGAATAATTACTCTGCTCATACTGCGTCCTTGAAAGGGCTGCATCATTATCCCATGAAATAAAATACCATTTATCTGAATTCTGAGGACTGTACAAATAATAGTTTCGGGATCCTACATCGTAATTTCCAATTAAAATGTGAAACGCCATCCAATAGCAAATATTATCCATATCGAAATGCTGTTCCACAATTTCTTCTATCGGAACCGAGTAATCATTGACCTTTTCCAGCAGTTCCAAAAGCTTTGTATGATCGTCATTCCCCTTGATCTCCAAATATTCTTCGAAGGCTTTCTCATCATAATCTTCATCTGTTTTCAGCTTCAATTCGTCATATTGATACCACTCAAAGAAATTAATTTTATATAAATAACCTTTGTTATCAAGTCCGTGTGTTTTCAAATATGTTTTATTAATCTGTTCTACCTGAGTATATAATCCATAGTCGGTAAATGTACCGTTTCCCCCCTCTGTAGTATCCTTCACATAAAGGCGCACAAACTGTGTTCTCGCACTCATCATCTGGGGAATATCCTTCATCAGATCATAGGCGAGCTTATTTTTAAAACGATAGACATCTCCTACATGTTTATTGAGGGCGATCGTTCTTTGTCCTCTCCATTCACCCATGCCATCCTTAATACGAATTTTATAATTTTTCTGATCCCGTCTGGATGAGGACTGTCCCCGTATCTGTACTGTAGCGTTGGGCGAAGTCTCGCCATTTCCGAATTCATCCCCGATCTGAAGGAGGGCTTCACAATTGTAGCGGTCCAGATTATTGTCCTCATAATAATAGTTATCCAGACTGTTGATCTCTGTCCAGGTATGGTTCGTGTGATCTGCCGCATTTCCTTCCGATACAGTCAGATACATGGTTACCACAGAAGTCTCATCATCATCCGCATATACTGCCTTGTTATCCTGAAGAGTCTCCTCGGATTCTTCCAGCTCTTCCTTTTCTACCGGATCACCTTTTGTCTCCTGGGTATCTTCCGCTGCCGCTTCTACATCGCTTCCGGTACTGCCGGAAATGGCACCCGTATCTGCACTGCAGCCATTCAGGAGAAACACAAGGGCAAGCATGGCTGCTCCCGCCATTTTCCGCCGTTTCTTTTTCCACTTTTCCTTGGGTGCATTGGCCTTCTTTTCATCTCTGGCATCCAGGCGATCACACAGCCTTGCAAAAAATCCTTTTTCCATGTTCGGCACAAAAGCCTTCCTGCACAGGAGGAAATAGGGGAGCCTCCTTGTATACCATTCCAGCCTCAGCCAGACAATAAAGTAAAATACAATACCGCCCAGCAGAAAGCCCAGGCCAAAGAAGTTGACAGAGCCAAATAAAATCTGCAGGATCGTGGCAGCCACGCTGACTGCAGCAAAGGCCATCGTGCCAAGAAGCGCACCTGTGTAGTCCTCAAAATAGAGGAGAATCAGCATAATGGAATTACTGATCGCATAAATTCCATATCCTGTACACAAAAACCGGAAAATTCCAATAGATGTATCCGTAAATCCAAGTGAGAGCCACTCCAATACATAACTCCCGAATACAACGAACAGAATCGTTGAAATAAGCTGCTTATGTCCGCTGAAAGTCAATTCCTGCTTCAGAATGGTCAGCATCTCCGTTTCTGCCTGTTCAATATCCCTGATAGAGCCGTTGTCATTGAACAGGCTGTAATAATTCCGATAAGACGGATAAAAACGAACTTCCACAGAAGTCACAAAATTAATGGTCGTGATCAAAATGGAGAAAAACGCAAACAGCGCCGGAACATCATGTGCCGGTGCCCCGTAAAACAACCCCTCAACCTGGATCTGCAAAGGTCCGAAATACATGATCACAAGATGGGCAAACAACCCGATATTGATAAAACCTCCTGTAAAAGCAAGCGATTTATAACGGTCAAACCAACGCAGGAATGTATATTTGCTTCCCTCACTTTTAGGGAAATAGTCAAGAAGCAGTTTATAATACCATACCATCAGCGTGCCATAGGCAATAATAATACACAGCATCAGACTCACAATACTGACCCATCCGATAACGACAAGGATAAGAGCGCACAGGAATCCCAGCATCAGGGAAATGGTAAATGCAAGCACGATTCCTTTATAGTCCTTAAGAGCTGTCAGGTAAACCATTTCCATCCACACTACGATCAGAATGAGGGAAAACCACAGACACAGGATCTGATAGATCAGGGGCACTCCTGAAAACCAAAGAAAAACTCCGTAAAGAACGGCTCCTGCCACAAGCATAATAGAACAGCTTCCGTAAAGAGAAGGCATGATCTTATCCAGCTTTTCCTCATAGAGCATGTCAGATACATAGCGGGTCGTAACCATGTTGAACCAGCTGGTGATACTAAGGGAAACTAACAGACTGTAAGTAAGCATACAGTTCATCAATTCCCTGTCATGGGCTTCCATTCCTGCCAGCCTGGCTGTCAGACTGACACCCGCCAGCATGATAACACCCAGGATCATAGGCCCTGCACAAATAATTCCCGCATATCCGTATGCCCTGCAAAGCGAGAAGAATCCTCGTTTACTGAATAATCTTTTTAAGCTGAAACCGATTCCTGCCATCTTCTAAACACCTCATCATATGCTTCCTGATAGTTGCGTATCATATCTTCATGCCGAAAGTATTTTTCTACCCTCTTTCTCCCGATCTGTCCCATCTGATAACGTTCCTCTGTATGGGTACACATCATTTCCAGTGCATCACAGAGCGCTTCCCTGTACATGGGCGGCACGCAGTAGCCCGCCACTCCCAGGTCGTCTCCCTCCATCCCGTTTATCAGCTGTTTGCAGCATCCCACATCTGTTACAACGCAGGGTCTTCCTGCAGCGAACGATTCCAGAACAGCCAGCGGCTGTCCTTCTGAAATACTGCTAAGGACGGTAAAATCAAATTTTTCCATATATTCCAGAATATTGACTGTCCCAAGGAAATATGCATCGGCAAGCCCCAGCTGTTCCTTCAGGTCATAACACTCTTTCGCATACTCTTCATCGTCCTCGGGTCCTGCAATATAAAGTCTCACATTCGAAAGCCTGCTTCGCAGATCCGCAAATGCATAGAGAAGGGTCTTAACATCTTTAATCGGGGAAATCCGAAGGACCGCCCCAATATCTACATATCCATTATCCTTTTTCGGCCTCATGGAGGAAAACCTTTCGTAATGAATCCCATTGGTAATGTATCTGCAAAGCTCCGGGGCTCCCCCCATCTCAATCTGTGTTTCCCTTGCTTTATCAAAGAGGCTGGTGATCATAGAAGCCTTGCCATATGCCGCACCCGACAACATATAGAAAAAACGCACCCAAAATCTTTTAAATGCCGGTATAACCCATTTTGCACGGATGATCTCTTCCTCTCTCTCCCGGGTATAGATTCCGTGCTCTGTAATCTCATAAGGCACACCATTGACATAACTTCCAAGCCTCGCGAGCACTCCGCTGTAACCTGTGGCAATGGCGTGATAAATATCCGCCTTGGGCACATCCGACTGCAAAATATAGAGCACCGGAAGAAGCATAGATCTGACTGTATGAAAAAGATCCGAAAAACTGGTATAAGGGTACTCTTCATGACAGATTTTCATAAGGATTTCCAGGAAATCCTCACTCATCAAAAACGCCACCGGAGATACCTTATTGTCATGATACATGCGGAACAAAGTTTCCCAGTTTGGCTCCCGGCAGTTTACAAATTCCCGGAGCGCTTCCAGCTCCTCTTCTTTAAACTTGTATTTTTCTTTTACAAAAGGCATGGTAAGAGCGTCATTTAAAAAGATTTCCCTGATCTCTACAACATTGTCAGGAAGCTCATATTTAAACTTTCCCTGATCTTTGGAATCAGCGCCTACCGCCCAAACTACAAATTCATGCTGGGGCATGGCCTTCATATATTGGTGAACCCAGGTAGATACCCCTCCTGTCACATAGGGATAGCACCCTTCCAGTATTACACAGATCCTCATTTTGCATCCTTTCTTTGAATCGTAACCGTATCCTGCTCTGCTTCCAGAAGATACAGATTCCCGCTCAGCTTCGTCAGGCTTCCGCCTTTCACCGACTCTTCATCCGGTGTCCACTCGTTAAAACGGATCATCATCCAGGCTTCATCCTGAAAATTCGACAGCTGGATTTCCAGACCGTCTTTTATCTCGATCTCTTCTGATCCTAAATAATAAAATCTCTGCACTGCGCCTGCCATTTCAGATCCTGTCATCCGTCGGATGTCCGGCGCCGCCTCTTCCTGCCATTTTTCATAATCGTTCAGATTTTCCACCATGGCAGGCCAGCCAAGATCAGCTCCCGCATCCGGATTCAGCACATCTGTAGGAGAGATAGAATGGGAAACCACATAGTGAAAATTCAGCTCCGAAAAAGCGCTCAGCTTCATATCTTCACTGATTTCTCCTCCGGATGTTATGCGGGGCGTCATGATCATCCCGTCTTCGTCTACTTCGTATTCCTGCTCCTTCGCATATCCGCCGCTGAAATAGTCCGCCGCCACGGCTGCGATATCCGGCAGAGTATCTTTTATCGCATCCAGTCCGTCCTCTGACCAGATATTGGAAGGAGGCGTATAGACCTGCATCGTTTCACTGTCAATAATTCCTTTCTGAAATTCCTCCACTTCCTTAAGACCTGCTGCCATGTCCGATTTATTGTTCCAGTATTTCAGACCCAGATCCTTCTCATAATCCAGCTCTTCCGTCTCCTCTCCGGTCTCCTCTTCTGTTTCCTCCCGGATCCCGATATCGCTGGTTTCCAGGCAAAGAGGCTGCTGGTTATATCCGAAAAGGCCCAGTTCTCCGTCCAGTTCCATTAAAGTAGATGCAAAATACTGATACCGGTTGGAGGAAGCCTTTGACTCAAAAGGCGCTTCTACATCATTATCATTGTTCTCCTGTATCGTTCCTGTATAGGAAATGCCGTATTCTTCCGCCAGACTGATAAGGTCATTCCACCATTCTCTGACATAAAAAGAATACATATCCATATTGTCCCCATACTCCTTTGTAATGTAGGAGTTCTTTTCTTTTGGAAGGGGGAAAGGAAAACCATCTATATAAAACGCCGAACTGTTAATAACAGGCCATACACAGTACTCTGACAGAAGACTGTAAGCTGCCGCGTAAATTCCTCTGCAGTTTTTTTCATAATGCCCCAGGTTCACAACAACCACATGCCCTTCCCTGCGGTCCGTCTCCCACAAAAGGGGCACTTCTCTTTCATCCGCCGACACCATATGAACTTCGCAGGATTCTCCAAGGGAGACCGTAAGCGCGGACTGATAAGGATATTCGATGGCATACTCTGTCTGTTCTCCGGTGATCATAAAATCATCTGTGATCCGGATTCCACTGACTTCATAGTAGGCGGAACCCAGGTTTTCCACGCCGATCCTCGGACTCATAAAACTGTACACACTGCCGGTTTCCGGAACCTGCGGCATCAGAAGGTTGCCGCCTTTCTCCATCCAGCTTACCACTTCCAGTATGACACTGCTGTGTTCCTGAAAGTTTGTAAATCCCGTAATGACAATCTGGTATTGATCAGGATCCGGCATCTCTTCCTTGCTAAGATCTGTCTCAGTATACTCTACCTTCATGTCGTGAAGGATCTGCGTCATCTGATCATAAAAGACGGCAGAATTTTCATCTGTACTGTCCCACAGGTAAAGGCAGTCCGGATTCTCCTCCTGCGTTTCCTCTCCACTGTAACCAAGTTTTGTAAAACTGTTATCCTCCAGAATGGAAAGGCCGGATTCCCCGCCTCCTGTCCTTGTCACCATCCAGCCATACTGTCCAAGCAGAGCAACCGCAATCAATATAAATACAATTAATACAATAATAACCGAAATATAGCGTTTCTGCTTTTTGTTCATCCTGCTTCCTTTCTCTGTACCCTTGTGTCTTCCTTACTGCCCAATTACAATTTCTATCTCATCATCCTGTGCTTCCAGAAGATAAAGTCCTTCTGCCACTTCCGTAAGACTCCCTCCTGTTACTTCTCCCGGCATCCCCTCATTGATCCGGACCATAAGCCAGGCCTCGTCCCTGAAATTTGCCAGATGAAGTTTTAATCTTCCGTCTGTATAGTCCCGTTCCACTTCCAGATTGTCGTAAATCTGCACTGCCGCCGCCAGTTCGCTGCCGGTCAGATTGCGGATGTCCGGAGCCGATGTATACAGCCATTCGGTATAGTCTGAAATCCTTTGGTACATTTCCTCCCATCCAAGAGCCGCTCCCCTGTCCTCGTCCAGGGTATCGTCAGGATGCTGGAAATGGGTGTTTACATAGTGGAAATTCAGTTCCGAGAACGCTATAAGCTGGGTATAGTCAGCCATAATATATCCAGATATGATGCGGGGCGTTTCGATCATCCCGTCCTCCGCCACTTCAAATTCCTGTTCATATGCATTCTCTTCCGTATCACCAATATAAACACTGGCAATGGCTTTGATCCCTTCCACATCCTCCTTCAGCATGGTTCTGCCTTCCTCGGAGAGAATATTGGAGGGAGGAACATAGACCTGAAATTTCTCTTTAGGAAAAAGCTCTTCACAGAATGTTTTCAGCTCCTGGATAGAGGCCAGCATATCCTCATAACTGTGCCACAGCCGGTAGGACTCATATCCGTCTCCGTAATCGAATCCAAGAAGGCACAGCGGCATGTGATTGTACCCATGGAAGCCGATCTCTCCTCCCTGATCAAGAAGCATATTTCCAAAATATCGGTAGCGCTGTGTATCATTATTGCGCTCATAGGGCTGCTCCACATCGTCAGAATACTGTTCGATCACAAGTCCTGTGTAGCGGATGCCGTATTCCTCCGCCAGATTATATACATCATTCCACCATACCTGTGTATAAAATTCCGAGACCGTCATCCCGTAATCCCGCTTAATATATTTGCTCTCCCCTCCGGGAACCGGAGATGGGAAATCATCAATATAAAACGTAGAACCGTTGATCACCGGCCATGCGCATGTTTCTTCCAGCAGGCTGTAAGCTGTGGAGTAGAACCCCCGGTACGCCTTTTCCACAATTCCAATATTGCAGAATACAGCCTCTCCTTCTCCCTGCTTTGTCTTCCAGAGCAGAGGAACCGGATTTTCATCTGTAGATTCCATATAGACCTCTGCGTTGTCATCCAGGGATACTGACAGGGATGACTCAAAGGGATCCGTAATTACGTATTCCTTGTCCCCGCCTATCATAAAGGGCCGGGTCATCCGAAGACCGGACATTACGACGTAGCCATTTCCCAGTCTTTCAATTCCGAAGTCTTTTGCAAATACCTGAAAGCTTCCGTTGATATCCGGGGGATAGAGGACCATCAGACTTCCTCCTCCTTCCAGCCAGTCCCGAAGCTTCAGAAGCGTCTCATCCAAAATATTCCAGTGTGTCACGGAAAGAACAACGGTCTCATAATCTTCCAGGTCATGCCGGTTCGACTCTTCTCCCTGTACTGTTTCATAAGGGATTTTCATCTGACTTAAGATATCTTCCATAAGCTCCAGTCCCTGTCTGCCCATGTCATCATCTTCCCAGATAATAAGGCACTCCGGATTCTGGTCCAAAGTCACCAGATCAAGGCTGTCCTGTTCTACAGGTTCCAGCTCTCTTTCCTGTTCCTCATAGGGGACATTCCACTGCACGAAGCACAGCACGCCTACCAGCAATAAAAAGACTACAATCACTGTCTGCAGTTTTCGGAAACGGAAAATGCCTCCCTTTTGCCGCTTTCTTCTTTTCAAATGCTATTCCTTCCTTCTTCCTGCCAGAACCTGATCTGACTCCTTCCCTCCGGCGTGAGATAAATATTTTTTCTGGTAATTGTCTCTAATATCTGTTCAATCCCCCTGCGGCTCTGTACCGCAGAATAGTATTGTATCATCAGCAGATAGCCCGCTTCATTTCTGTCCCATTCCCGCATGATATGCTCAATCTCCTGACGGGCTTCATCATATTCTCCAATCCTTAAATCGGTAACCGCTTTTTCTCTCCACAGAGGCAGACGGTCAGGATGATTCTTAAGCTTTTTCTCCAGCATGCCGCTGTAAGAACGAAGTTTTAAGATCCTTTCATTTCCCTCCGCAATTCCGCTTTCCAGATACTGATCTAAAAGCTTCAGATAACGGTCTGTAATGTCGTCATTGTCCGGATCATTTTCCAATTCCCAGTCCAGCTCCTGAAACTGAAGATCGTATTCCTTCTGCAGCTCTGCAAGAGCTGTGACCGCATAATGAACAACCTCTGTATCATCATTTGTTCGGGCTTCTTTCAGCTGCTTTACATAGTCATCGGGATTGGCATACATGACTTCCATCATCAGCTCTCGTCTGGTGAGAGGATCATTGATAAGAAGCGCTTCCTCCAGAGGTACGACCCGATCTTCGATAGGATCTTCTTCCATCAGGATGCTTCGGTGGATCGCATCATTGATCTTCAGTTTTTCAATTCCCACTTCTTCATATATATCCTGCCGTCCTCTGGTCCGTATCTCCAGAAAAAGGAGTGCCAAAAGCCCCCACAGGGGAACCAGACATACGATCGGCATAAACTGCCGCGGCGCTTTTAAAAGCGATATCCTCATAAGAAGATATACGAGGATACACAGAATGATATGAATGATTAAAAATATAATTATCACAGATTCTCCCATCCTTTATCCGACCGCTTCCACAATCTGATATTTCATGCCTTTTCCGTTTAAACGGTCTCCTACAATACGGAAATTCTCCCGGTTCATCTGCACAAGCAGAAGATAAATATTGCCATCTTCATCCGTTCCCAATACATCGCTGGCACGTATCATACCGGATAACTGATCGCTGACTCTTTCTTTATCTTTATCTTTAAACCGGATCAGCACATGATCCGCCACACCGGCCTCTTTCATGGATTCCTGTACTTCCAAAAGCTGGCGGAGCCTTTCCGGATAAGCAATATGCGTCCTTGGATCATACATCTTGCTTTCTGCCAGCTCTTCATATTCCAACGCTCTTAGGAAAGACGTCTGCACCAGTCCGCACATAATCTGGAAAATATTCATATAATGCATACCGTACTGTTCTACATCCGCCTCCTGAATTGTAATAAGGAGTACCATCGTTCCTTCTTTGAAAATTCCGCATGCATACATGGGCATTCCGGGAACCATATCTGTATTCTTCCACACCTGCCCTTTTTTCACCGTGTCATACAGCTGGCTGTAATCCTCAATACGAATAGATTTTGTCAGCTTTGTCAGCAAACTGTTGGAACATACCGCCAGACGGCCGAATTTCTGCCAGGAATCTAATGTATAAATGGCAATTGTATGGTTTTCCAGAATATCTTCGAGTACCTTAACTCCTTCAAAAAAGATCCGCTCCGGATATTCACTGTCCAGTTTCTGCACTGCATCAAAAATTTTGCCAAAACTGTCCTTAAATCCCAGAATCTGTTTTTTATACTCTCCTTTATTTTCCACAGCCCCGTGGTAAACATCACTTAAAAACAGATATTTGTCCCGCAGCAGGGAATATTCTCTTCGCACAAATGCCAGCGCATCGTCTTTTTTATTGGAAATATAGCCGGTAATGGAACCCGCCATCAGATAAACAACAAATGGAATCCAGTTTTCAATATTATAGAAGAGAATGGTTCCATTCATTCCCATAAGCGCATATTCCCGTATCAGTACCAGACATTCCAGAACTGCTGCCACAAGACCTGTGCGCATTCCATAAATTGTTCCCATGATGATAATATAGAAAAGTCTTACGTCTACAAATTTAAAATAGATTGATTCTGATGTGTAATGACTGATAATTTCCGCAATGATAAATACCAGCACGAGCTCTACATATTTAAGAGCACCTTTCCCTGCCCTGGCAAAAAGAGACATGATCTTTCCTGCAAGTCCGGATTTCTGTGTCATGACTTCATTGACAAAGGTTCTGTAATATGTACCTATATTTTCCATCGCGTTATCCATAGGGATAAACCCGTATTTTCTCCTCAGCTCTTTTGGATAAGACGGTATTTCTGCCACAAACGGATAGTTCTCGTATACGATTTTTGCATCCGGGACCGCAATTTTCAACATATCTTCCAGGTCGCCATAAGTATAATGATATCCGCTTACCGCATAATAAATGCCACTGTCATCCTCTGTTTCTTCTGTCAGCTGGAACATCAGCTCCACCAGATCGTCCAGCGTAAGGAAATTAAGCGGATCCTCCCTGTGGTAAGGAAGCATCACTTTTTCCTCTTCATACATGCTGCGGAAAATGTGTCCCAGGAAATTTTTGTCATTGATACGGTCAGCCAGATAAGGCAGTCGGATCATAACCGTCGGCATTTTACTTCTCTCCATAAAATACTGACACATCTCTTCCATCTGTCCTGCTCCGAAACAGCGGCTGGAATAGTAATCCTTCTTTAACAGCTCACCTTGTTTCCCATAACTGGCCATATAATTCTGACTGTCCACCGTCGAAAAAACAACCAGCTTATCCACCCGCGAACGGCCAATGTCGTCAACTTAAGAAAATAAAAAAAGCACTTGACAAGTTCATCAAAAAAT
>OJSJ01000245.1_pt1 | contig 66392 bp, 57 predicted proteins | sample 1599381 | NCBI WGS metagenome assembly OJSJ01 (sample SAMN04168658, study PRJEB22393) | human gut metagenome | biome: human gut microbiome; feature: stool | host: Homo sapiens | collected 2014-03-24 | reverse complement strand
GGGCCGATCTTCTGGGCGGGCAGCACGGGGTTGCGGCTGTAGATCTTCCACTTCTTGTCGAAGATATCAATGCCGGAGTTCTCGGGGTCCAGCACTTCCATGTTGGCTTCCCACAGGCTGTCGATGGTGCCCACGTCACGCCAGTAGCCGTTGAAGTGGTAAGCATACATCTTGCGGCCATCCCGCAGCAGAGCGGGGATGATGTTCATGCCAAAGTCGTTCTTGGAGTTGGGATCAGCCTCGTCCTCTTCCAGGTACTTCTTCAGCACATCCCAGTTGAAGATGTAAATGCCCATGGAAGCCAGGTTGGACTTGGGAACCGGGGGCTTCTCCTGGAACTCGGTGATCTTATCGTTCTCGTCTGCCACCATCAGGCCGAAGCGGGAAGCTTCCTTCCAATCGACCTCCATGACAGCCACGGAGAACTCCGCGCCCTTTTCCTTGTGGAAGCGCAGGAAGTCGGCGTAGTCCTGCTTGCAGATCTGGTCACCGGACAGGATGATGACGTACTCGGGATCATAGCTGTCGATGAAGCTGATGTTCTGATAGATGGCGTTTGCAGTACCCTTGTACCAGTCGGTGCCCTTTGCCTGCTCGTAGGGGGGCAGGGTGTGCACGCCGCCGTACAGGCGGTCCAGATCCCAAGGCTGGCCGTTGCCGATGTACTCGTTCAGCTTCTGGGGCTGATACTGGGTTGCGATGCCCACAGTATCAATGTTGGAGTTGACGCAGTTGGACAGCGGGAAGTCCACGATGCGGTATTTGCCGCCGAACCCCACTGCAGGTTTTGCCGTTTTCTGTGTCAGCGCGTACAAGCGCGAGCCACGTCCGCCGGCAAGGATCATTGCCACAATTTCTTTTGCCATAGCTTTATTCTCCCCTTTTACACATTTCCGGATTTATTGGATTTGGAAATGGTTTGACTGTGTTGTGCGGATGCGCCCCGGTCACTCCTCGGTCTTGGCGGCCTTTTTGGCGCGGGGCTTGCGGGCAGGCTTTTCGGTTGCCGCGGGGGCAGCTTCAGCGGGCTCGGCTTTGGGTTTGCGGCCCCGCTTGGCGGGTGCTGCTTCGGGTGCGGCAGCGGCTTCTGCCTTGGGCTTCCGGCCGCGCTTGGCCGGGGCCTTTTCCGGTGCAGGTTCCGCTTCTGCCTTTGCCTTGCGGGTGGAGGTCTTTTTGGGCTTTTCCTCCTTCACAGCAGGCCCAGCCTTGGCGGTCTTCGTGGTCTTGGCGGCTGTCTTTTTGGCAGCGGTCTTTTTCACGGTCTGGGCCGTCTTGGCCGGATCTGCCGCCTTGCGGGTGCGCTTGGTGGGCACCTCAAAATACAGGGTGCTCATGGGCGGCAGGGTGATGGTAATGCTCTGCTCAAAGCCATGCAGGGGCTTCTTGTGGGTGCGCACGGACTTGTTATGGACCGCGCCGGAACCGCCGAAGGCCTCGTCATCGCTATTCAGCACTTCCTTGTATGTACCTGCCACGGGTGCGCCCAGGGCATAGCCCTCGCGCAGGACGGGGTTGAAGTTGCAGACCACCAGGATCTGCTTGCCGTTTGCGTCCTTGCGCAGGAAGGCGATCACGCTCTGCTTGGAGTCATCGGGCACGATCCACTGGAAGCCCTCCCAGCTGTAATCGATCTGCCAGAAGGCGGGATGCTCTTTATAGAAGGCGTTCAGGGTCTTGACGTAGTTCTGCAGCTCGGTGTGCTTGTCGTAGTCCAGCAGCATCCAATCCAGCTGCTTTTCCTCGTTCCACTCCGTGAACTGGCCAAACTCCTGCCCCATGAACAGCAGCTTCTTGCCGGGGTGGGCCATCATGTAGCCGAAGAAGGTGCGCAGGTTGGCAAACTTAGCATCGTACTCGCCCGGCATCTTGTTGATCAGGCTGCCCTTGCCATGCACCACTTCATCGTGGCTGATGGGCAGCACAAAGTTTTCGCTGAAGGCATAGAAGAAGCTGAAGGTGACCTTGTTGTGGTTGCCCGCGCGGAAGAGCGGGTCGGTCTTCATGTAGCTGAGCATGTCGTTCATCCAGCCCATGTTCCACTTGAAGTTGAAGCCCAGGCCGCCGTCGCTGGCCGGTTTGGTGACCATGGGCCATGCGGTGGACTCCTCCGCGATCATGCACTTGTGGGGGTGGCGGCCCAGAACCGTATCGTTCAGCTTGCGCAGGAAAGCCACTGCTTCCAGGTTCTCCTTGCCGCCATTCTTATTGGGCTCCCATTCGCCCTGCTTGCGGTTGTAATCCAGATACAGCATGGAGGCCACGGCATCCACGCGCAGACCATCGATGTGATACTGCTCCAGCCAGTACAGAGCGCTGGAGATCAGGAAGCTCTGCACCTCGCTGCGGCCGAAGTCGAACACCATGGTGCCCCACTCCTTGTGCTCGCCGCGCTTGGGGTTGGGGTCCTCGTAGCAGGCCTCTCCATCAAAGTTGTACAGGCCGAAGCCATCCTTCGGGAAGTGGGCGGGCACCCAGTCCATGATGACACCGATGCCGGCCTCATGCATCTTGTCCACAAAGGCCATGAAGTCCTTGGGGGTGCCGTAGCGGCTGGTGGGGGCAAAATAGCCCGTGACCTGATAGCCCCAGCTGCCGTCGAAGGGATACTCCATCACGGGCAGAAGCTCCACATGGGTGTAACCCATCTCCCGGATGTAGGGGATCAGCTCGTCGGCCAGCTCGGAATAGTTATAGGGAACCTTCTCGTCCTTGAGCTTCCAGCTGCCCGCGTGCATCTCGTAGATGTTCATCGGTCCGTTGATCACGTCCGCCTTTTTCTGGGCCGCCTGCCAGGCATCATCGTGCCAGGCAAAGCCGGTGATATCGTAGACCTTGCTGCCGTTGGAGGGCCGGGTCTCCGCGTGGAACGCATAGGGGTCGGCCTTGTAGATCAGGTCGCCGCCCCGGGTGGTCACACAGTACTTGTAGACATCGTATTCCTTTACGCCGGGGATGAACAGCTCCCAGACAGAATCCCCATCCACTTTGCGCATCGGGTGGCTGCCCGGCTTCCAGCTGTTGAAATCGCCCACCACACTGATGGCGGTTGCATGGGGTGCCCAAACACGGAACACCACACCGGACTCTCCGGCGCGGGTTTCAAGGTGTGCACCAAAGTAACGGTATGCTTCGCAGTTGTTGCCCTGCTTGAACAGATAAATCGGCAGATCCGAGGGATCTTTCTGGATCTTTTCTTCCGTCGGTCTCATAAACAGCTCCTCCCCGTACAGGCCGCAGTGAGCCTATACCTTTGTACTCTCTTATATTAAAGAATTTTGTCCGATTTTTCAAGGGCTTTCCGTCAAAATCTACCATAATCTTTTCGTCAATATTTTTCCATTGTGGTCAACTTATCCAATTTTACACAAGAATTCTCGGCAAACTTTACAGAATATGGGATAAAAAGAAAAAACCCGCCTCATTTTTCCTGCAAATCCAGGAAACTGAAGCGGGTGCTTTTTCAAATTTTTCCGTGTGCTATGCGGTTCAGCCTACAACGTAAACGTTGACCTGAATGGCTCCGTTGATGACCGACTCTGCGTAGGTCTCATAGAACAGATCCACCAGGATCTGGCCCTTCTGCACCGCGATACCGGTGTCGGTGGCAACGGCATAACCGTAAACAAAGCTGCCGTCCGTGGAAGTGATGTACAGCAGCGTGCCATAGGGGATGACGCTGGGGTCAACGGCAACGGTGCCGTAGCCCAGGCCCAGGCCCGACGAGCCCTTGCCCGTGCGGGAATAATAGCCCGTGGCCTTACCGGTGAGGACCTGGCTGTACGAGGCGGGGGCGTTGGTGGTGCCGTCCGGCCCGGTCAGGGGAGAAACGGGCGCACCGGCACCATAGGTCTTGATGACATGGTCGGTGGGCTCCACCGTGGTGGTTACATCCACCACCATGCTGTTTTCCAGCTCGCCGTCCACATACTTTTCGCGGGTGGTCACGGTCTGCTGACCCTCCGCCCCATGCTGCAGGGTAGTGGCCCGGCCGGTGTTGCGGAAGTACAGGCTGGTGTAGACATACTGGGTGTCGTAGGGGATGGTCTGGGTCTCCACCTTGTCCTGGTAGTCCACCCGGTGCACCGTGATCTCACTGCCCACAGTGACCAGCTGATCCAACGCAGGCTCGGTGTAGTCATCTGCCTCCAGGGTGATGCCGGCGCGCTCCAGCGCTTCGGCAACGGTGCCAAAGGCCATCTTCACCGGGTACTCCTGGCCGTCGGCCTGGATGTTCACGGTGAAGGCCCGCTCAATGTTCAGGGTGGCAAGATTGCCGCTGAACGCGGTGTAGTAAACGTGGTCGCCCTCTTCGGCCTCAATGCCGGAAAGGCTCATGACGCGGGCAGGGTCAGTCTCACTGCTGACCACAAGCTGACGCGCACCATCGGAGTCGGTGACGTAGGTCAGCCGCAGATTCGCGGCGGTCACGGCCAAAGTGAACACAAGGCTCACTGCCATGACGCAGAACGCCAGCACACGGGGTGTGACCGCACGAGCGCGGTCAGACAATGCTTTTTGAAATTTGACGGAAGCGATACGAGACAACTCCTCTCTTTTCATCATTTTGGAATGCGGCGGGCTCTTCCTTTGCCCGCAAAGCGCAGGGCATTTTTCCCTGCAAAGGGCCGTCTTTTTATACGGCGTTTTACTTCCTGAGAAATAAAATTTAGACGCTCCAACGTGTGTATGATCCGTTGAGCGGGCACTATTTTAGCAGACGACGGCCCATTTGTCAAATCTGTGCGCTTCTGCTTGACAATTGTTTCACATAGTTTTTTGTGCAATCTGTACATTGTTTTCCTTGATTCAGAATGATTTCGGGCGTTTCCTTCTGAAATTTTCCCAAAAAATTGGTCGTATTCGTTCATAATTTTTTAACATTTCAAGTCTGCTTCCCGGGGAGAAATCGCCGGGCTCTTTTGCACATTCCGGCGCATCAATCATGCATAATCCGACATTTTGCGGCACAAATTCCCCGCTGTTTTCCTGCCGGAAATAACAGGGAGTTTCTCCGCAGTTTCTGTCAAAAACCGGCTTCCAGCAAAATGCCGAAAGGCAAAAAACACCATAAAAAAAGACCACACTTCCGTGCCCTGCCGCAAACCGGTACAATGGGGTCAAAAAGAAGAAAGGAAGGTTTTTATGCAGATCAAGATCACTCCCCGCACGCTGAGCGGCACCGAATTCACAGCCCAGCCCGCCCGGCTGCACCTGGGCGCACAGAACGCCGAGGGCGTGGACCGGCTGGTGTTCCAGCTGCCTGCGGAATGGGCCGGGTGCAGCGTCACCCTGCACATCCGCCACAGCGACGGCACCCTTGCCGCACCCCTTGTGCTGGATGCAGCGCACAGCGCGCCCGTGGGCCGCAGCTTCACCGGCTGGCCCGCCGGGCAATGGATGCTGGCCGCCACCGACGGCAGCGGCTATACCGCTTACACCCGCCCGGGCCGGTACGATGTCTACGACATCCTGCCCACCGACGGCACCGAGGAGGAGCCCAGTCCCTCGGTGTACGAGCAGTTCATCGCCCAGGTATCGGGGCAGGCCGATGCGGCGGTGCAGGCGGCCCAGAACAGTGCCGCCAGTGAGGCCAGTGCCGCCCGGCAGGCGCAGGCCGCTGCCGACGCTGCCGAGCGGGCCGCACTGAATGGCAGCCGTGCCGCGACCTCGGCTTCCCGCGCCGAGAGCGCCGCCCTGCGCGCTGAATCCTTTGCGCCCGAGGACGGCACCCTGCTCAGTGTCAACGGCAAAGGCGGCGCGGTGGTGCTGGACGCGCAGGACGTAGGTGCGCTGCCTGCCCCGGTGGCCCCGCAGGCTGGTGCCCTCCTGCGGGTGCTGTCCATCCGCAGCGATGGCAGTCTGGTGGTGGACACCGTCACTCCCGCCGCCCTCAAGACCCTGCTGGAGGCCACCTGATGTTCACGGTGCTGGATGTCTCCCGCTGGCAGGGCCGCATAGACTGGGATACCGTAAAAGCCAGCGGCAGGGTCCACGGCGTGATGCTGCGCGCACTGGGCAGCAGAAGCGGCACGCCCTACATCGACCCCATGTTTGAAGCAAACTACTCTGCCTGCACCCGGCTGGGCATCCCGGTGGGGGTCTACTATTACAGCTGTGCCGTTACTGCCCCACAGCGGGATGCCGAGCTGGCCCTCCTGCACGATGCCCTCAGGGGAAAGCGGCTTCAGCTGCCTGCTGCCATCGATGTGGAGGATGCCCGCCAGCGTGCCCTGACACCGGACGCGCTCTCCGTCCTTGTTGCCGGGGCGGCACGGCAGCTGGAGCACTGGGGCCTGTACGCCATGGTATACACCTACACCCATTTTGCAGATACTGCCCTGCACATGGACACGCTGGTCCCCTTCGACCTCTGGCTGGCGGACTACCGGGGCAAACGCCCGGCCCGCAGGCACGGGATGTGGCAGTACACCAGCAGGGGCAGGGTACCCGGCATCTCCGGCCCCGTAGACCTGAGCCGCACCGAAAAGGATTATCCCGCCCTGCTCCACCGGGCGGGGCTCGACCGTACCATCCTATAAAAGAAAGGAGTTCCCCATGAAGAAATGCAAGATCTCTCCCGCCACGCTGGCCCGCACGGCGGCGCTGGCACTGGCGCTGACCAATCAGGTGCTCAGCGCCACCGGCCACCGTGTCCTGCCCATTGAATCGGCAGAGCTGGAGCAGCTGGTCTCCACCGGCCTGACCATTGCCACCGCGCTGGTCAGCTGGTGGAAGAACAATTCCTTCACCCCGGAGGCCATCGAAGCCGATGACTTCCTCTGCCAGCTGAAGGAGCACAAATAACCAAAAAGGGACGATGCTTTTGCGGCATCGTCCCTTTTTGTTATCTGCTTTTGTTCTGAAGCACCGGCTCAGGAAATGGCATCCACGTCCCACTTCATGCGGACGGCATCCGCGCCATCCAGTTTGATGTTCAGGGCACCGGCATTGTCCAGCACCTGCTCCGGGGTGCGGGCACCGCACAGCACATGCAGGCCGGGGATCATCCGGGCCGTCAGGGCAATGACCAGCTGGGCCATGGTGCAGTCGTATTTTCCGGTCAGGTCGTCCCACTTGGCCAGCAGGTCCAGCGCCTGCTTCCGGCGGGCGGGCTGGAAGCTGGGGTTGCTGTTCCGGGTGCTGCCCTCGGGGAAAGTGGTCTCCATGGTGACCCTGCCGGTGAGCAGACCCTGCTCCAGCGGGGAGTAGGCCTGCACCGAAACGCCCAGCTCCCTGCAGGTGGGCAGGAGCTGCTTTTCGATGCGGCGGGTCAGCAGGCTGTACTTCTCCTGAATGACATCCAGCTGGCCGTACCGGCAGTAGCCCCGGATGAGATCCGCCGTCACGTTGGACGCACCAATGGCGCGGATCTTGCCCTGCTCCTTCAGCTTCATCATGGCCTCCACGGTCTCCTCCAGCGGATAGAGGCCGAGGTCCGGGCTCTGCCAGTGGGTGTACAGCACATCCAGGTGGTCGGTGCCCAGGCGGCGCAGGCTGTCCTCCACGTCCTCAATGATGCTCTGCGCCGAGAGGTCCCGGTAGACGGCGGTGCCGTCCACGACCTTGTGGAGCACCGGCGTTTCATGCCGCCACTCCAGGCCGCATTTGGTGGAAAGCACCACCTTGTCCCGGTCGATGTGCTTCAGGGCCTCGCCCACCACGGTCTCGCTGTGGTACAGGCCGTAGATGGGCGCGGTGTCGATCCACCGGATGCCCTGCTCCACAGCAGTCTGGATGGCTTTGACCGAAAGGGCATCATCGTTGTTGCCCCACCAGCTGCCGCCGCCGATGGCCCAGGTGCCCATGCCCAGAAAAGGCACTTCGATGCCGCTGCGGCCAATGTTCAGGTTTTCCATATACGTTTCCCTCCATGCCAGCAGTGTTCCCCGCAATGGGAACCATTCATACAGAGGCTGGCATCTTTTGTTGTATTTTTTGCTTTTTTATAAAAAAGAGAACTGCGGTGCGAGTCAGCTCCGCACAGCAGCTCTCTTTTTTCCAATCAGATATTGCCGAACTCGCTCAATTCCAGCGTGTCGTTGTGGGTCTCAGCCCAGCGGACGGCCCAATCAGAGGTGAACAGCAGCAGACGGTTGCCCTTCATATCCTCCACAGCCTTGGTATCGCTGGTCAGATCCAGGTCGCGCAGGTTGTAGGTGTCGGGGTCGTTCTTCACCCAGCGCAGCTGCTCAAAGGGCAGCTGCTGCATCCGGATCTCCACGTTGTACTCGGTGTTCAGGCGGTACTCCAGCACTTCCAGCTGCAGCACGCCGACCACGCCAACCACCACTTCTTCCATGCCGCCGCCGACTTCGCGGAAGATCTGGATGGCACCCTCCTGGGCGATCTGCTCCATACCCTTCACGAACTGCTTGCGCTTCATGGTGTCCTTCTGCTCGATGCGGGCAAAATGCTCCGGTGAGAAGGTGGGGATACCCGCAAACTCGACCTTCTTTTTGCCGGTGCACAGGGTGTCGCCGATGGAGAAGATGCCCGGGTCAAACAGGCCGATGATATCGCCCGCGTAGGCCTCATCCACGATGGCGCGATCCTGCGCCATCAGCTGGGTGCCGGTGGCAAGCTTGATGTTCTTGCCCTCCTGCACGTGGTAAGCCTCCATGCCGCGCTCGAACTTGCCGGAGCAGATGCGCATAAAGGCGATGCGGTCACGGTGGGCCTTGTTCATGTTGGCCTGGATTTTGAAGATGAAGGCCGAGAACTCGTCGCGGCAGGGGTCCACCGGCTCGCCGGTCAGGCTGTCCACACGGGCCAGCGGGGTGGGGGTGAGCCGCAGGAAGTTTTCCAGGAAGGGCTCCACGCCGAAGTTGGTCAGAGCAGAGCCAAAGAACACAGGGCTCAGCTCACCGCGCAGCACCTTGTCGAGGTCAAATTCCTCGGCAGCGCCGTCCAGCAGCTCGATCTCGTCCACCAGCTGCTGGTGCAGGTAGGGGGTCAGCAGCTCGTCCAGTGCGGCATCGCCCAGTTCGGCCTCGGTCTCGTTGACCTTCTTCACGCCGTTGGCGCGGCCGTCGCTGGAGAAAGCCAGCACCTTGCGGGTATTGCGGTCAAACACGCCCTTGAACTCCTTGCCGCAGCCGATGGGCCAGTTCATGGGGTAGGTCTTGATGCCCAGGATCTCCTCGATGTTCTCCATCAGCTCAAAGGGGTCGCGGGCTTCGCGGTCCATCTTGTTGATGAAGGTGAAGATGGGGATGTGGCGCAGGGTGCAGACCTTGAACAGCTTGATGGTCTGGGCCTCAACGCCCTTTGCAGCATCGATGACCATGACAGCGGAGTCCGCTGCCATCAGGGTACGGTAGGTATCCTCCGAGAAGTCCTGATGGCCCGGGGTATCCAGAATGTTCACGCACTTGCCTGCATAGTTGAACTGCAGGACAGAGGAAGTGACAGAAATACCGCGCTGCTTTTCGATGTCCATCCAGTCGGACACAGCGTGCTTGGCGCTCTGCTTGCCCTTGACGGAACCGGCCTGATTGATGGCTCCACCGTACAGCAGCAGCTTTTCGGTCAGGGTCGTTTTGCCGGCATCGGGGTGGCTGATGATCGCAAACGTCCGGCGGCGCTCGATCTCTTCACGATTTGTCATATATTGATTTCTCCTAAATTGATGGGGGATATTTGTCAAAACAAAGATGCACTTACATCGGAAACTCCCATAGTTTCTTGCTCTTGGGCAGGCTTCGTCTTTGTACAACCTCTCCGTCATTGCTACGCAATGCCACCTCTCCTAGTAGGAGAGGCCTTGGCAAAACGGGAAAGCTTTACGCAATGCCAAGGGCTCCCCTACTAGGGGAGCTGTCGAGCGAATGCGAGACTGAGAGGTTGTACAGAGCAGAACCTGCCCTCCAAAATTACACACAACTTATATTTTACCAGCAATTCCACCTAGATGCAAGAGTTTTTGTTATTTTTTCAGGAGGAAGCAGGGCAAGGGGGCGGTATCGGCCCAATTGGCGAAACCGCAGACAAGGGCGGTGCACTGTTTCAGGGGCCGGGAGCGCATCCATTGGAGGATCTCGGTCTTTTCGTCGGAACCGATGACCTTGCCGCTGTACAGGATGGCGCTGAGCACCCCGCCGGGCCGCAGGGCCTCGAGGGCAGCTTCCAGCGCCGGGATGCTGCTTTGGGCGTGGGAGAACACCCCGTGGTCGGCACCGGGCAGCCAGCCGAAGTTGAACATCACGGCATCGACGGTGCCGGGCTGTACATATTGTAAGAGGTTGGCGTGGCTGTCGCAGTGAAGCTCTGCCGCAAGGCCCTTCCGTGCAAGGTTCTGTCGGGTGGAGGCAATGGCTTCGGGCTGGATGTCAAAGCCCAGCACTCGGCCCTCTTCGCCCACAAGGCGGCAGAGAAAGGCCGTGTCGCCCCCGTTGCCGCAGGTGGCATCGATGCAGAGCCTGGGGTCAGCCAGCCGCGCGGCGAGGAAGTCCTGCACAAGCTTCACGGCCGTCAGGTCGGGGGTGCGGCGGCGGCACAGGCCGCTGCCCTCTGCCGCAAAGCCGAACTTTGCCCAGAAGGCCAGCTCCCCCGCATCGGCAGGCAGAGGAGCCGTGAACACCGTGGCGCTCTCTTTGTCATAGCCGCCCAGGCTGCGCAATACCTCTTTTAACAGGTAGGAACCGTAGCCCTTGCGCCGCCATTCCGGCACAATGGTCAGGGCAGTGATGTCCGCGCCCTGCTCCGCGGGCCGGGCCCGGCAGGTGCCAATGATGGTTTTCTCTTTATACAGGGCATAACCGCCCGGAATCTTTTCCAGTTTCATAATTTGCTCCTTTTCGCGGGCTTGCCCTGCTGGGCTAAACCTCTCCGTCATCATCGCTTCGCTCGATGCCACCTCTCCTAGTAGGAGAGGCCTTGGCATACCGTCGCGTTTTCGTGGGTCAGCGCTTCGCTCCTGTTTGTCCTGCGGCAGGCATTGGTTTTGGAGCGCCAGCGATCATTGCGAAAAACAAATCCTCTGCCAAGGGCTCCCCTACTAGGGGAGCTGTCGCGGCAGCGCCCGCGACTGAGAGGTTTAGCAAAGCGAAGATGACGGAGAGGTTTCGCAACGCTGCCGGCTTCTGCGCTGCACCTTTAAAATACCAAGCCCCCGCGCCGCTGTCAAGGCTTCCCGCTGCGACCTTATTTCACATATTCTTCACCCGGTCAGCGATTCCTTTTCACAATTACCGGATACAATAGAAACAGTTCCAAGGAGGTGCGGCAGAAGCGCCCCCTCCGAACCATTCCCTTTGAGAAAGGAAGTAACCAGTATGGATAACGAGAACAAGTGGGAATACGATTATTCCTCTGAACATAGCCAGACCGGCGAGACCGGCTACCCCAACGTCGGCTCCTCCGGCATGAACACCGCCAACACGGCAGGCACCTACGGCGAGGCCGCACAGGCTGCCCCCCAGGCCGAGCCGAACAGCGGCAGCGATGGCGGCGCGGTGCCGCCTCCGGAAGGCCCCCGGTATCAGGCCGCACAGGGAAGCCCCAAGCAGCCTCCCAAAAAGCGCCGCCGGAAAAACGGCAATATCGCCCGCAGTGCAGTTGCGCTGGTGCTGGCAGCAGCCATGGGCTTTGTCGGCGGCTTTGTTGGAGCCCGGGTGGGCAACACAGGCGGCAAGGTGGTCATCCAGCAGGTGGCACCTTCCTCCACGTCCAGCAGTGATTCCGGCTCTGCCTCCGCGGTGAACACCGCTTCCGGCATGACCACCGCTCAGGTCTCTGAGATGGTCAGCCCCAGCGTTGTGGTCATTACCACCGAGCAGGTGGTCTACTCCCAGTGGTCCTGGTACGGCCAGAGCCAGGTGGAGAGCGGCGCTGGCAGCGGTGTCGTGATCAGCTCCGACGGTTATATCCTGACCTGTGCGCATGTTGTGTCCGGCGCGTCCAACATCACCGTAACCATCGGCGATACCGATTACCCCGCCACCGTGGTGGGCGAGGATGACACCAGCGATGTGGCTGTCCTCAAGATCGATGCCACTGACCTGACCCCCGCCACCGTTGGCAACAGCGACAGCCTTGCCGTGGGCGAGAGCGTGCTGGCCGTGGGCAACCCGCTGGGTGAGCTGGGCGGCACCGTGACCAGCGGCATCGTCAGCGCCCTGAACCGCAGCGTGACCATTCAGGGCACCAGCTCCACCAACACCATGTCCCTGATCCAGATGGATGCCTCTGTCAGCCCCGGCAACTCCGGCGGCGGCCTGTTCAACATGAACGGTGAGCTCATCGGTCTGGTCAACGCAAAGTCCTCCTCCAGCGATGCGGAGGGTCTGGGCTTTGCCATCCCCATCAACGATGCCATCAAGGTGGCACAGGATCTGCTGGAGAATGGCTATGTCTCCGGCCGCCCCTACATGGGCATCACCTATCTGGCTGTGACCGATGCCCAGACCGCCGCACAGCTCAACGTCAATGCCTACGGCGTTTACGTTGTGGATGTTGTGCAGGGCGGCCCCGCCGACAAGGCCGGTCTGAAGACCGGTGACCGCATCGTGAGCATCGACGGCACCGAGATCGCCCAGAAGGACGACCTTGGCACCCTGATCCAGCAGCATGCCGCCGGTGATACCCTTTCCATCACCGTGGCCCGGGAAGGCCAGATGCAGACCGTCAGCCTGACCCTGGGCGAAAAGAACGCCCAGACTCAGCAGGCACAGAAAAACTCCTGATTCTCCCCAATCTTTTTCCTGATCCATAAATCAAAAATCCCCTGACCGGCGTTGAACTGGTCAGGGGATTTTTAATTGCAGGTTGTCAAGCAACGGCAGACCGTATTTTTATACCTGCCCGAACACGGTGGCACTCAGGGGCAGGAGGACGGTCTGGCCGGTGCAGATGCGGCTGCTGCCCCGCCACAGGCTGGAGGAGATGCCGTCACTCAGCAGCTTCCAGCTGCCGCCGGGCAGGGTGACGACCTGCGCCGTCTCGGTGGGGTTATAGTAGACGCACAGGGCGCTCCATGCCGCGCCGTCGCCCCACTGGGCGGGGAGCCGCCAGCCCACAAGAGGCTGTTCCAGCGGGAAGAACTCGATGGCGGCAGGGCTGGCCTTGTCCAGCGCGCCCAGCCGGGGGAACGCCGCCCGCAGACCAATGAGCCCGCGGTAGTAATCCACAAGGCTGTGGAACTGTTCGGCCCGGTGCCAGTCCAGCCGGTTGAGGGCCGGGCTGGAGCGGTAGCTGTTGCCCTGCCCCTTCTTGGTGCGGGCAAACTCCTCGCCCGCCTGCCAGAAAGGCAGGCCCATGCTGGTCAGGTAGATGCCCGCTGCCAGCCGGTTCTGGGCCAGGGCGGTCTTGTCCACAGCGGCAAACTCCGGGCGGGCGTAGCGCACCATCAGGAGCTTATCCCACAGGGTAAAGTTGTCGTGGGCCGAAACGTAGCTGATGATCTGCCCCGGGGCGTGAGGCGGCAGCTTTTCACTGCGGCACCACGCCGCCACCGAAGCACCGATATCCCAGAAACTCCCGGGCTTGCCCTCCACAAAGCCCGGCTCCCGGGCATCGAAGCAGCCGCCCTTGATGGCATCCCGGGTGTTGTCGCAAAAGATGCCGATGCGCTCGTTCAGCATATTCAGGTTGTTCTTGTTGGCCTCGTACCGGTGCAGGGCGCTGCAGCCGCCCTGCCACGGCTCACCGTACATCAGGATATCCCGCCCACCGGGCAGCTTGTCCAGTTCAGCCCGGAGGAGGTTCATGGTCTCCACGTCATACAGGCCCATCAGGTCAAACCGGAAGCCGTCGATGTGATATTCCCGTGCCCAGTAGAGCACCGAATCAATGAGATAGCGCCGGGCCATGGGCCGCTCGGAGGCAAACTCGTTGCCGCAGCCGCTGCCGTTGGAGAGGGAACCGTCGTCGTTCTGGCGGAAGTAGTAGAGGGGCACCACCCGGTTCAGCACATTATCGGAGCGGTACATGTGGTTATACACCACGTCCATTACAACGCCGATGCCCGCCGCATGGAGGGCCGCGATCATCTGCTTGCACTCCCGCACCCGCACCTCACCCCGGGTGGGGTCGGTGGAGTAGCTGCCCTCGGGCACATTGAAGTTGGTGGGGTCGTAGCCCCAGTTATACTGCCGGGTCAGGGGGCGGCTCTCATCCACGCTGCCAAAATCGAAGATGGGCATGAGCTGGACATAGCTCACCCCCAGCCGTTTGAGGTAATTCAGGCAGGTGGGGTGGATGCCGTCGCTGCTCAGGGTCGTGCCCTGTTGGGTAAAGGCCAGAAATTTGCCCCGCCAGGCTGTGTGCACACCGCTGGCCGGGTCCTGCGAGAAATCCCGGACGCTGACCTCCCACACACTGCGGCGGGCCGGTGGGATCACCGGCCGCACATCCCGCTCCCAGCCCTGCGGGTCTACCCGGGCCGGGTCAAAGATCATGCTGCGCACCCCGTTCACCCCTGCCGAGCGGGCGTAGGGGTCCGCTGCATTGCAGGTGCCAAACGGAGTGGTAAGGGTGAAATCGTAGTATTTTCCGTGCTGGTCGCCGGGCAGATAGATGCTCCACACGCCCTTGTCCTGCTGCTGCAGGGGCAGGGTGCCCACACAGGCCCCGCCGGTGCCCCGGCGGTACAGGTTCACTGCTGCCTGTTTTGCCGTGGGAGCCCACAGGCGCAGGTGTGTCCCGGCGGGGGTATACTCCACCCCCAGCGGGCCGTAGTATTCCGTCTGGCGGGCAAAGGCTTCGCTCTCAAACAGCGTCTTCCATTCAGCAGGTGTTCTTGGCTCCATAGCAATTCATCCTTTCATTTGACAATAGTGTAACGAACTTTGTCCTTTATTTCAACCCTTTCCTTGCAAAACGTACCAGACTCCACTATACTGAAAGAAAAAGCACTGCACGGAGGGAAGTTTTATGGCATACACCGATGATTGGGAAAGTCTGATGAACGGCGTGTTCGGCCCGGGGGGCAGATTCAAGGCCGCCCCCGGCACTTCTGCACCCAAAACAGGCGGCAGCGCCGCCCTGCCTGACCTGAACGCGGCGCTTCTGGAACAGCAGAAACGGCTGGACGAGCTGTTGAAGCAGCAGAACGCCCAGCTCAAAACCCAGAGCGATGCCACCGCCGCCGCGCTGGAAAGCAGCCGCCAGATGCTGCGGGACATGGAGGACGAAGGCCTGCTGGCCAGGGGCACCACCGACGTGAAGCCGGAGCACCTGGGCAGCTTTGAAGGCCTTGCCGCCGAGGTCAAGCAGACGGTGCTGGGGCAGGATGCTTTTGTGGACAGCGTGGTGCGGGCCATGCGCCGCCCCTTTGTGCTGGGCACCGAAGCCCCCGCCGCCCGCAACGTCATCCTGCTCACAGGCGGGGCAGGCACAGGCAGGCATTTTGCACTGGAAGAAACTGCCCGCTGCATGGCGGCCCGGGGCCTTTTGCAGAGCGACAGGATCGCCACGCTGGATCTGGCCCTTTACCCCAATTCCGGAGCCGAAAAGCTCTTCCTGCAGGACCTCTACGCTGCCCTGCACGCACCCGGGGAGATCCTTGCCTTTGAGCACTACGAGAGCTGTTATCCCGGCTTTCTGAAGACCCTGTCTGATCTGGCCGTCAAGGGCAGTGCACCCCTGTCCAGCCGGTATCTCGTGAACAAAGAGGGCATCCTTGTGGATGCAGGCACGGCGCTGGCCCCGGGAGCTGTCAGCCGCATCGACCCCTGCGGCAAATACCTCATCTTCTACTCCCACAAGGGCCGGGAGGCACTGGCTGACAAATTCGGTGCGGCGCTGGTGTCGGCACTGGGGGATGTCTGCGAGACGGCCTCCTACACCCGGGAGGATCTGGCCGCCCTTGCCGCACAGCAGCTCAACGCGCTGGCCCAGAAGATCCGCACCCGGCTGGGGCTGACCCTTTCCGCCGGGGCCGACGTGCGGGACTATGTCGCGGCCCAGTGCACCGCACAGAAGGGTGCGGCAGGCCTTTCCGCGTGCACTGACCGCATCTTCCGCGCCCTGAGCGAATACTGCCTGCAGACCGATGAAACCCTTACCGGCACCGTGACCCTGACCGCCGGGCCGGAAGGGGTGCTGTTCCGCCTGAACGACGGCGCAGACCAGCCCCTGTTCGACCTGCTGCCTGCCGCCTACACCGGCGCACTGAATGCCATCCGCGCCGAGATCAACGAGCTGGTGGGCCTTGCCCCGGTCAAGGAATATGTGTTCGGTCTGGCCGACAACCTGCAGGTGCAGCAGCGCCGCGCCGCCGCCGGGCTCAAAACTGCCAGCCTTTCGATGCACATGATCTTCACGGGCAACCCCGGCACCGGCAAGACCACCATTGCCCGGCTGGTGGCACGGTATCTGAAAGCCATCGGTGCCCTCAAGGGCGGCCAGTTGGTGGAGGTGACCCGTGCCGATCTGGTGGGCCGCTACACCGGCCACACCGCCCCCCTGACCAACAGCGTCATTGAAAGCGCGCTGGGCGGTGTGCTCTTCATTGACGAGGCATACAGCCTTTACCGCGGCGAGCAGGACAGCTTCGGGCTGGAAGCCATCGACACGCTGGTGAAGGGGATGGAGGATCACCGGGATGAGCTGGTGGTCATTCTGGCGGGTTACACCAGGGAGATGGAGACCTTCCTCACCGCCAACAGCGGCCTTGCCAGCCGTTTTCCCAACCGGATCGAGTTCCCGGACTACACCGCCGTGGAGCTGCTGCAGATCACCCGGGTCCTTGCCAAAAACAAGGGCTACACCCTGGCCGAAGCCTGCACCGAACCCCTGCTGGGCTATTATGCCCGCTGGCAGGCAGTCGATGCCCGCACCGCCGGCAATGGCCGCCTTGCCCGCAACACACTGGAAAAGGCCATCTTCCACCAGAGCCGCCGCCTTGTCGCCGAGCCCGCCGCTGCCCTGGATCTGATCCTGCCCAGTGATCTGGAATTGAAGGAACCGTAAACACGCAAAAAGGACTGCTTTCGCAGTCCTTTTTCTTGTTATTGATGCTGTTCTGCCAGCCGGGCGGTCATCTCCCGCATTCCCTGCCGCACTTCGGGCGGGGCAACCACTTCTATCTTGCCGCCAAAGCCGCAGACCCAGCCATAGAACTGGTCACTGACGCAGATGGGGACATCAAAATGGAAGCAGCCATTCTCCTCGGGTAAAAACATGGGCGTTGCGCCAAAGCGCTCCCGCATGGCACCTTCCAGATCCGCGGTGCACCGCAGGGTAACGCGATGCTCCGGCCCGCCGTACATTCCAAAGTGCTTGCGCAGATAGGCAGGCAGGTCAAGATCCGCAAACTGCTCCTGACCCCGCCGGGGCGCATCCAGCACCCGGACCCCGCTCATCTTGTCCACCCGGTAATGGCGGATGCCCTTTTCATCGGCAAAGGCAATGAGGTAGTAGCACCCGTTCTCCCAGGCCAGCTGCCACGGGCTGACGATCCTTTTCTCTTTCTCGCGGCTGTCGGCTTTTCTGTAAAGGAACTCCACCATTTTACCGTTGTTGATGGCCTCGTGCAGGGCATCGATGCTGTACAGCAGGCTCTTGCTGTCGGTCTTGGGGCGGCCCTCCACATAGACCTGACGCTGCAGCTGGCTGCCCTCGTAGTTGGAGCAGAGCTTTTCCAGCTTGTGGATCAGCCGCCTGCTCGTGGTGCCGGATACCACCCGGCTTGCCTGCACGGCATCCACCAGCAGCTTGAGCTCCGCCAGATCAAAGGTGCGGCTGGCAAGGAAATACCCGCCGCCCCGGCCCCGGCGCAGCTTGATGTCATAGCCCAGCGCACCCAGTGCCTCAATATCGCTGTACACGCTCTTGCGCTCGCAGCGGATGCCCTGCGTCTCCAGCAGCTCCACCAGCTGCGGCACGTTCAGCAGGTGGTTTTCATCGGTCTGCTGCTCAAAAATGCGCAATAGCGCCAGCAGCTTGGATTTCTGGCCTTCCTGTTTGGGCATTCGGTACACCTCATTTTTTCGTGTTGTGCCAAACCTCTCAGTCTCGCTTCCAGCTCCCCTGCAGGGGAGCTGGAAAAAAGCAGCAGTGCTGTGTGCTGAAAAGGTTACGGCGCTTTCTTATCAAACGCCGCGCGGCGCTGGGTGGACAGGCGGAACATCTCCTCCAGCTTTTCCCGGTCATCGGCCACAAGGGCGTTGCGCATCTCGTTCAGCGCCCCGCTGAACTGGTCGATCTCGGAGATAAGGTTCTCCTTGTTCCAGAGGAACAGCTCCGCCCACATCTTATCGTTGATGCGTGCAATGCGGGTCAGGTCCCGGAAAGAATCTCCGGTGTACTCGCACAGCGAGGTATTGTCGTTGGCGCACATCAGGCTGACGGCGATGGCATGGCAGAGCTGGCTGACATAGCCGATCATCCTGTCATGTTCCTGCACGGTCAGGGTGCAGATATGCTTGAAGCCCAGCACCTCGGCCAGCTCCCTGGCCCACTGAATGGCCTCCGGGGTGTTCTTTTCCGTGGGGGTCACAATGAAGTTGGCCGGGGCAAAATTCACCTCGGCGGCGTGCTCCACGCTGGAGGTCTCACGGCCCGCCATGGGGTGGCTGGCAATGAACTCCACGCCCGGCCTGCACATGGCCTGAATGGGCTCCACCAGACCGGTCTTTACGCCCGACACATCGGTAAAGATGCAGCCCTCCTTCAGCAGGTGGCCGTAGGTCCGGAACCACTCGATCAGGGCCGTGGGGTACAAGCCAAAGATGATATGATCGGCCTGACGCACCAGATCCTCAAAATCGTGGGTCTTGCCGCTGGCGATATAGCCGTGGTCGAGGGCATACTGCAGATGGCCCTCGCTGCGGTTGATGCCGTCCACATGGAACCCGGCCCTGCTCAGCTCCAAGGCGTACTTGCCGCCCAGCAGGCCCAGGCCCACAATGAGATAACGCTTTGATTTATCCAACATGTTCCACCTCCGCGCCCAAAGGCTTGATGGCTTCCAGAAAATCCGGCCAGCTCTTGGCAACGGCCTCGGCCCCGCTGATGGGCAGGGCCAGCCCGGCGGCCAGCGCCAGCACCGCAAGGCTCATCACCACGCGGTGGTCGTTGTGGCCGGAAAGCGGCTGCTCCGGGGCATGGAGCGCTCCGGCACAGCCATGGATGGTAATGGTGCCGCCCTCGCTCTCCAGCTGCCCGCCGCAGGCCCGCAGCTCGGTCTCCATGGCCTCGATGCGGTCACTCTCCTTGATGCGGAGACGCTCGGCGTTGCGGATGACCGTGGTGCCCTCACACAGCAGACCCAGCACCATCAGCACAGGGCCCAGGTCGGGGCAGTCGGCAAGGTCGATGTCCGTTCCGTGGAGCGGGGCCTTTTCAAACACCACGCCCTGCCCGGTGCGGGTGAATCTTGCACCGCACCGCCGGAGGATCTCCAGAATGGCGGCATCGCCCTGCAAGGTCTCCTCAGACAGGCCGGTGATGGCCACCCCGCCGGTCACAGCGCCCAGCACGGCAGGAAAGGCCGCCTGGCTGTAATCGCCCTCCACGGTGTAATCACCGGGAAGATAGTGCTGCCCGCCGGGAATTTCCAGCGTATTTTCATCCAGCCAGCGGCTCTCCACGCCAAAGGCGTGCTGTACCGCACGGGTCATATCGATGTAGCTCCGGCTCTCCACAGGCGGGATGAGGTGCAGGGTGCTGGTGCCGCCCAGCAGGGGCAGGGCAAACAGCAGCCCGCTGATGAACTGGCTGGACACATTGCCCGCCAGCTCGTATTCGCCCGGGGTCAGGGCACCTTCCACAGTCAGGCGGTCCGCGCCCTGCTCAAAACGCAGGCCCTGCTGCTGATACAGCGTTTTGTAGACCGACTGGGGCCGCTCCATCAGCCGCCCACGGCCTGTAAAAGTCACTTCCTGCCCGGTCAGGCTGGCCAGCGGGATGAGGAAGCGCAGGGTACTGCCGCTCTCACAGCAGTCCACGGGGGCATCAACCGGCAGAAAGCGTCCCAGCCCCTCCACCACCGCGTCGTTTTCACCGGTGGTGACACGGGCGCACAGTCGGCCCGCCGCGCCCAGCGTGGCGGAGATATCCTTGCTGAAAGCAAGATGATGGAGATGGGAGGTCCCCTTTGCCAGCGCCGCGCAGAGCACCGCCCGGTGAGCCATGCTTTTGCTGGGCGGCGCGGCGATCCTGCCCGCCACTGCGCGGGCGCGTTTTACCACCACATCCATCTTACATATCCCGGCCAATGGCCCATGCGACCTGACGGCACTTTGCCATGGCCTGTGCAAAGGCATCCGGGGTCAGGCACTGTGCGCCATCGCTCCATGCGTGGCGGGGATCATAGTGGACTTCCACCTCCAGACCGTCGGCACCGGCGGCCACAGCGGCGATCATCATCGGCTCAACCAGATTGGCCTTGCCGGTGGCGTGGCTGGGGTCCACGATGATGGGCAGATGGGTCTTTTCGTGGATGATGGGCACAGCGGAGAGGTCGAGGGTGTTGCGGGTGTACTTCTCAAAGGTGCGGATGCCCCGCTCGCAGAGAATGACCTGCTCGTTGCCGCCGGCCATGATATACTCTGCGGACATGATCCACTCCTCGATGGTGTTGCACAGGCCGCGCTTGAGCAGAACAGGCTTGTGCATCTTGCCCACGGCCTTGAGCAGCTGGAAATTCTGCATGTTGCGGGCACCGATCTGTACCACGTCCACATACTCCTCAAACTCCGGGATCCGGTCCTCGCTCATCAGCTCGGACACGATGGGCATTCCGGTGGCCTCCCGTGCCTTGACCATATCGAGGATGCCCTCGGTCTCCAGACCCTGGAAGGAGTAGGGAGAGGTGCGGGGCTTATAAGCGCCGCCGCGAAACAGGCTTGCACCGCCCGCCTTTACGCCGTTGGCAATGCGCAGTGCCTGCTCCTCGCCCTCGATGCTGCAGGGGCCTGCCATCACGGCGATCTTCTCGCCCCTGCCGATCTTCACGCCGCCGCAGTCAATGATGGAATCGGCGGGGTGGAACAGGCGGTTGGCCCGCTTATAGGGAGCGGACACGCGGGTGACGTTGTCGATCCAGGGGTTGGCCAGCACGTCGCGCTCATCGATCTTGGTGGTATCGCCCACCAGACCGAACACATTGTAATCCTTGCCGGTGATCAGGGTCACATCCAGGCCCTGCTTCTCGAATTTGTCTACGATCTTTTCCAGCTCTTCCTTGGGGGTGCCTTTTTTGGTCGAAATGATCATCTCTTTTGATTCCTTTCCCTTTTCTGAACCTCTCAGTCTCGCTTCGCTCGACAGCTCCCCTAATAGGGGAGCCCTTGGAAAAACCGGGAACTTCTCCTGAATGCCAAGGCCTCTCCTACTAGGAGAGGTGGCAATGCGTCAGCATTGACGGAGAGGTTATTCATTTACTGCACCAGGTGCGTCTGCGCGCCGCCATCCAGCCGGAGCAGCTGCACAAGGTAGGCGCAGGCATGGAGATATCCGCTGACCCCCTCGCCTGCAAAGCGGCCCTGACAGCCAAAGGAGACCACATCCACGCTGCGGAAGGGCTCCTTGCCGCTGGGGTCGGCCAGCATCACTTCCACGGCGGGCACGCCGCACACCTGCAGCGCTTCCAGAATGGCCACGCTGTAATAGGCGTAGCCGCCCGGGTTGAGGATGATGCCATCGGCCCGGCCTGCCGCCGACTGGATCTCATCGATGAGGTCACCCTCGTGGTTGGACTGAAAAAAGTCCACCTGAACATCCATCTGGGCACAGCCCGCCTCAATATAATCCAGCAGTGTATTGAAATCGATCTGCCCCTCCATGCCCGGCTCCGTGAACTGGGTCAGGTTGAGGTTGGGACCGTTAATGACTAAAAATTTCATCCAGCGCCTCCATTGCCGCCGTCACGGCATCCGCAGGGGTGGTCTTGTTGGGGATCACAGCATCCGCTGCCGCCAGATAGAGCGGGCGGCGCTGGGCTTCCATGGTTTTCAGGGCCTCAGGGCTGGTGGAAAGGGGCCTGCCGCCGCCCACCAGCAGATCTTCCAGCGGCCGGTCGATAAAGAGCACGATGCCGTTGGCGTGGAGCGCCCGGAGGTTTGCCGGGTCTTTGACCACGCCGCCGCCGCAGGAGATGACCTGCCGGTTCTCCCTGGCAAAGCGGGCGGTCTGCGCGGCCTCCAGCTTCCGGAAGCCTGCCTCCCCCTCAGCGGCAAAGATGTCCGGGATGCTCCGGCCGTCGGCCTTGACAATCTCCTCGTCCAGATCCACGAACCGCTTGCCCAGCCGTTCCGCCAGAGTGCGGCCCAGGGTGGATTTGCCCGAGGAGGGCATCCCGATGAGGGCAATGTTCAGCTGTTCCCGCCGCAGTTCGCTGGTCACACGGGCGATCTCGGCACCGGCATCCTCAAACTTGCGGTCGAGGAAAAATTCTGCCGCGTACACTGCCTGCGCCACCAGCATTTCCAGACCGCCGACGGCAACGGGCACCCCCAGCTCCTCGGCCCGGAGGATGAGCTCGGTCTTATCGGGATTATAGATGACATCGATCACGGCTTCCAGCCCGGGCATGGAGGTGATATCCAGGGCGCTCACGCCCACATTGGGGTACATGCCCACCGGCGTGGTGTTGATGATGATCTGCGCCCCGGTGGTCAGGGCCTGAGCATAAGTCAGCTCTCCCTTTTCGGGGTCGGGATGGCGGCTGACGGTATAGATCTGTTTCGCGCCCCGGTCATGGGCCACGGCCCATGTGGTGTTGTGGGTGCCGCCGGTGCCCAGAATGAGCACGGTCCTGTCCTTGAACTCCACCCCGTGTGCATCGCACAGGTAGGAGAAGCCGGGGTAATCGGTGTTGTAGCCGTAGAGCAGGCCGTTCCTGTTGACGATGGTGTTCACGGCGTTGATGGCCTTGGCGTGGGGGTCGATGTAGGAGCAGTACTCCATGACCACCAGCTTATAGGGGATGGTGACATTGATGGCCCTGAACTGCCGCCGGGTCAGAAAGGCCCGGACTTCCTCTTCCGTGGGCAGGGGGCACAGGTCGTACCGGTAGCCGCAGAGCATCTCGTGGATGACCTTGGAGTAGGAGTGGCCCAGCCGCCCGCCGATGAGTCCGTATTCCATTTACAGCACCTCCTTGCGGTAGCCGGTGGGGTCCTCCATCCAGGCCATGCCGTATTTTGCGGTGAGCAGGTCGCCCACGGCCAGCGCGGCGGCGCAGGTCTGCACAATGGCGGCCCGGGGCACGATGCAGGGGTCGTGGCGGCCCTGAATGGACAGCTCCGCGTCCTTCTTTGCCATATAATCCACCGTGTCCTGCGTTTTGTAGATGCTGGGGGTAGGCTTGACCGCCGTGCGGAACACCACGGGCATCCCGTTGGAGATGCCGCCGTTCAGGCCCGCATTGTGGTTGGTGGCGGTGACGATGCGCTCCCCCTGCATCCGGAAGGCATCGTTGGCCTCCGAGCCCTTCTGGTCCACAAAGCCGAAGCCGGAGCCGAACTCGATGCCCTTGACCGCCGGGATGGAGAAGGCCAGGTGAGCGAGCTTGCTCTCCACGCTGTCGAAATAGGGTTCACCCACGCCTGCGGGCAGGCCCAGAATGGCGGTCTCCAGCACGCCGCCCACACTGTCGCCCTCGGCACCGGCGGCACGAATGGCAGCTTTCATGGGTTCCTCCACACTGCCGTCCAGCAGGGCAAAGCCCTCGGACTTGTTCAGCAGTGTCTCGGCCTGCGCCGCCAGCGCGGCGGGATCATCCAGCGCAAAGGGGGCATCGCTGATCCCGGCACACCGCCCGATGTGAGTCACGATCTCGATCCCGGCCCGGTTCAGGGCCCCCAGCACCAAAGCGCCGCCCGCCACCAGCGCGGCGGTGACGCGGCCCGAAAAGTGGCCGCCGCCCCGGGCATCCTGATAGCCGTGGTACTTGGCGTAGGCAGTGTAATCCGCGTGGCCGGGCCGCAGCAGGTCAGCCGTTTTGGCATAGTCGCCGCTGCGGGTGTTCTGGTTTTCGATCATCAGGGCAATGGCAGTGCCGGTGGTGCGGCCGTTGACCACACCGGATAAAAACTGCACCGCATCCCCCTCCACACGGGGGGTGGAAAGGCCGTCGCCCCGGGCACGGCGCTTGTCCATGCAGGCAGCAAGAAAGGCTTCGTCCACAGGCACGCCCGCCGCCATGCCGTCCAGCACCGCGCCGACAGCCCTGCCGTGGCTCTCGCCAAAAATGGTCAGCGAAAGGTCGCTGCCAAAGGTGTTTTTCATGGCTTACTCCTCCACACCCAGCAGGGGGCGCAGGCCCTCCACGGGGATGGTCTCGGCCCGCCAGCAGCCCAGACCCGGCACCTTGATCACCGTGATCTGGCCGCCCTGGGCCTTTTTATCGTGCAGCATCTCGGCCAGCACCTTTTCCTTGTTATAGGTGGTGCGGGTGGGCAGGCCGATGCGGCGGTAGACCGCCCGCACCCGCTTCTGCAGCGCCTTGGATTCGATCATGGGCAGCATCCCCAGCGCCACGCACTCGCCGTGGAACAGGCCCACGGTGCGGCGGCCCTTGATGCCCTTGACGGCCTCGATGCCGTGACCGATGGTGTGGCCGAAGTTCAGGGCCTTGCGCATCCCGCGCTCGGTCTCATCCTGCTCCACGACGTTCTTCTTGAACCGCAGGCTGCGGTAGATGATCTCGCTGATCTGGGTGTCGATATCGCCCTTTTCAAAGATGGCGAACAGCTCGGGGTCCGCCAGCAGGCCTGCCTTGACCGCCTCCGCCAGGCCGTTGATGTAGTGGCGGCGGGGCAGGGTGGAAAGGGTGGCCGGGTCCACGATGACCAGCTTGGGCTGCCAGAACGCGCCCACGATGTTTTTGGTATCGCCCAGATCCACAGCGGTCTTGCCGCCGATGGAGGAATCGATCATGGAAAGGGTGGTGGTGGGGCAGTTGATGAAATCGATGCCCCGCATGTAGATGGCAGCGGCAAATCCGGCCAGATCACCGACCACACCGCCGCCCACGGCCACCACCAGGTCGCCGCGGCCCATGTTGAACTCCAGCATCTGCCGGAGCACCGTTTCCAGGATCTTGAAGCTCTTGCTGGCCTCGCCCTGCGGCACCGTGATGATGGTGGATTCCCGGCACTGGTCGGCCACGCGCTGGGCATATTCGGCAGGCACGCCGCTGTCGGTGACAACGGCCACCTTGCGGTCCAGCCGGGCAAACTGGTACAGGTTTTCCAGTGCACCGTTTTTCAGGATGATATCATAACTGCGCTCGCCCAGATTCATGGTGAGCTTTGTCCCGATGAAATCGCTCATTTCGTATACACTCCTAACAGCCGTACCGTGCGGCAGACATGATTCAGCTCGCGCAGCAGCGCGGCGGTCTTTTCGGCGGCGGGGTCTCCCACCAGCTCGACATAAAAATAATAATCAAAGGGGACGTGGGGCAGCGGGCGGCTCTTGATGGACTCCATATCGTAGCCGCTGGCACCGATGACCTGAATGACCTCGGCCAGCTTGCCGGGCTTGTTGTCCAGCGTGAACAGCAGGGAGAACCGGTTGCCCGCCGTGGGCTTTTCGCGGCTGAGGACGATGAAGCGGGTGGTGTTGTCGCCGTCGGTGTTGATGCTGGGCACCAGCACCTCCAGCCCATACAGGGCGGCCGTTTCCACGCTGGCAATGGCCGCCTTGGTCCGGTCGCCGCTCTCTGCCACGAACTTTGCCGCCATGGCCGTGTTGGGCATGGCCGTGGCAGGCAGGCCGAACTGCTTCAGGAAGGTCTCGCTCTGGGCAATGGCCTGCTGGTGGCTGTACACACGGGTCAGGTCGGAAAGCTGGGTGCCGGGCAGCACCAGCAGGTTCTGGGAGATGGGCAGGTCGTAGACATCCACCACCCACAGCCCGGGGTGGTTGTAACACAGGTCCAGCACCGCCGACACATCCCCCGCGTGGCTGTTCTCAAAGGGCACCACGCCGTGGGCGGCATCGCCCTTTTCCACGGCATCGAACACCTCATCCCAGGTGGGGCAGCTCACAGCCTCGGCATGGGGAAAGAGCGCCCGGAGCGCGATGTGGGCAAAGGCACCCTCCACGCCCTGATAGGCGGCGCGGTTGCGGCCCAACACCTCGGCTTCGTACTGCTTGGCCACGTCCATCATGTTCTGCACATGGTCCCGGTAATAGGGGCGCAGGGCCGGGTCCCCGATCCGCGCTTCGGCCTTGTCCAGCACCACCTTTTCGCGGGCGGCATCAAAGATGGGCAGGCCGTGGGCCTTTTTGTATTCCGCCACGCTGAGCACCGCCTTCATCCGCCGCTCAAACAGGGCAGCCAGCTGGGCATCCACCGTGTCGATCTCCCGGCGGGCCTGTTCCAGTGCGTCCATCATTCCACATCCTTTGCATTTCGTGATACTGGATTAGTATACCATAACTCGGACACGGAAACAACAAAGGGCGCACGGTTTCAGGGTGGACAACTTTTCAACTAGCACCTGCAAGAAGCGAATAGAATTGAAGAGGTGCCGCCCGTGGCAGCACCTCTTCAACGTTTCAGATCTTCCCGGCTCCGCGCCGTTCCATAGTATCTCCCATAGGGGTTTTCCAGCTCAGCGGCACGGGGCGGAGCGGGCGCGGCCGGCGGCTCCGGCACGGGGGCCGGGCGGCGGGGCGCGCCTTTTTCCCGGCGCAGGATACGGAACCGCATCGGCTCACCCCTCCGCTTCCACGGTGGAGACTGCCCCGGCGGTCAGTGCCTGCCAGAGCTCCTCGCCGCCCGCAAGGTTCTCCTCGGTGCCGGTGTTCCAGGCCCCGCGCATCCCGACATAGAAATCCGCGAGATAGGTCTGGCTGTCGCCGCCCTGGGCGTGGGTGGTGTCGGCCCGGTACTCGCCCAGGTCAAGCCCGGTCAGCACCGGGCAGTCCGTCCAGCGGTAGACCATGTTCCACCAGTCGCTGTCGCTTCCGGCCTCGGGCAGGGTGCCGTCCAGATACCGCAGGGAGCCGGTGCTCTCCTGAAAGCCCGCCGGGTCATACAGCAGGAACACCGAACTCAGGCCGCCCGCCACATCCGTGGACAGCTTGGTGGTGCCCGCCATGGTCAGGTAGGCATCGCTCTCGGTCTGGGTATCCCCGGCAGAATAATCCAGCGTGTAGACATTCAGGGTCACGACCGTCTTGCCGTCACCGTTCAGGTCCTCGCCATACCGGGCCAGCTGCTCCTGCAGGGCGGTCACGGTGTCATCCGGCAGGTAGTAGGGGGCCACCACTGCCACATTATAATCGGGCTTGGTGGTAAAGAAATACTGCCCGATGAAGCTGTAAGCCACAAAGGCCGCGGCAATACCGATCAGGAGGACCCACTTGAGGTTATAATCCCACCAGTTGGCCCAGCGCTCTTTGCGGGTATACTGTTTTTCCGCCCGCGGGGCAAGGTCTGCGGGGTCGATGTCCCGCTCGTAACGATAGCTTGCCATAGTTCTCCTTACAGTTGGGCCAGAATGGTCTGGCGCACGGCATCGGGCAGCTGCTTCTGTTCAGCCTTGCTCATGCCTGCGGTCTGAATGGCGGGCAGGATGCGCACCCGGATATCGCCGGGCGTGGCCCGCAGGCCGTGGCCCTCAAACAGGCCCCGCGCACCGGAGATGGCCACCGGCACCACGGGCACCCCCGTCTTGATGGCAATGCGGAAGGCACCGGCTTTGAACTCGCCCGCGCCGCCCTCTTCGCCCTTGTAGCGGGTGCCCTCAGGGAAGATGACGAAGCTCCGGCCGCTCTCCACGATGGCAGTGGCATCGTTCAGGGCCTTGACGGAAGCGCGGATGTCATCCCGCTTGACGAACACACAGCCCAGCAGCTTCATCCAGCGGTTGAGCAGGGGGATCTTTTCCAGCTCCTCCTTTGCCAGAATGCCGTGGGGCGCGTCCAACGCAGTCAGCAGGATGGGGATATCATAGTAGCTGCGGTGGTTGCCCACGAACACGCAGGGCCCCGCCGGGATATTCTTCTGCCCTTCCACCGTCATCCGGGCCCCCGTAACATGCAGGATGCCCCGGCTCCAGCGGGGGATGTTGGCCTTGACGATCTGCTCCACCGTGTCCAGATCCCCGGCAGCCAGGGCGCGCTCGGCCCGGCGCAGGGTGGCATAGTGCACGATCATATAGCCAAACAGATAAACGAATAACGCAATGGTGCGTAAAATGCTCAAATTCCTTTCCTCCTTCCGGCCCAAAAGGCCAGTATCATTGTAACATACTTTGGGGCAAAATGGGAGAGAACACACTTTTTTTACAAATGCGTGCTTTTTAGCTTGCAAAATCCACAAAATCCGGGTATATTTATAAGCAGAAAGGTAGCACAATGGCATTGCTGCCCATTACAAAAGAGAGGTATTCCGGAACAAATGGGTTTATTTCCTTCTTCTAAAGATTTCAAGGACGGGCCGGGCGTTGAAAAGGACACGCCCCGCAAAACGGGCGTAGGCCGCTTTTTTGAGCTGGTGGGCCGCGATATGAGCAGCATGTTCCTTGCAAACCTGCTCACCTGCATCGGCTTTCTGCCGGTGATCTGCCTGGTGTACATCGGCTTCCTGATGAACAACCTGACCGTGATGATCGTCAGCGCCATTGCGGGCGGCATCCTTGCAGGCCCCGCGCTGGCCGGCATGTATGATACGGTGCTGCGCGCCCTGCGTGACGAGGCCGGTTACTGGTGGACGACTTACCGCCGGGCCTTCCGGCAGAACTTCAAGGCCAGCATCCTGCCCGGCATCCTGTACTGCGTGGTCGTCACGGTGCAGATCTTCCTGGTCTATTTCTGCTTCAACATGCTGTACCACGGCACCAATGTGGGCGTTCCCATGTGGGTGGCCACGGTGCTGAACCTTGTGCTGTTCCACATGCTGTTTTCCTACATGTGGCCCCAGATCGTGCTGCTGGATCAGCCCCTGCGCCTGACGCTGAAAAACAGCCTGAACTGCATGATTGCGTTCCTGCCCCATGCGCTGGCCGCGGCGCTGGTCACCATCCTGTTCTGGGGTCTGGTGATTCTGTGCATGCCGCTGGGCCTGCTGCTGATGCTGGTGTTCGGCTTCTGGTTCCAGTGCGAGATCTGCTGCCAGATCGTCTACGGCGACCTGAACCGGGTGTTCCACATTGAGGAGAGCATCCAGAAGCTCCACGATGCCCAGCTGGAAAAGGAGCTGCGCGCCGAGCGCGGCGAAGACACCCCCGAAGAATAACACTGCGCCGTCCACAGCGCGCAAAGGAGAGAAGTGCGGATGGAACAACGGAACAATCTGGTGCTGCACGGCACCGAGACCTTCTCCCGGGGCGCACTGGACAATGTGGCGCTGGAAAGCGGCGCGGTGGTGCTGGATTCCTCCGCCGGCCGCTACCTGCCCTACGGCAGCTATACCACCCCGGAGTTCGCCATGCCGGCCTTCTGCAACCTGAATGTCAGCTGGAACGCCAGCGCCCCCCACAACACCATGGTCGAGGTGCGCTGCCGGGTCTATGCCGGGAACACCTGGACCGGCTGGCTCAGCTTTGGCAAGTGGGCACCGGATTACCCTCGCTGCAGCATCAAAGCCCAGAGCGAGGACGGGCTGGTGTTCCTGATGGGGGACACCGTCACCGTTGCCACACCGGGCGGCGGCACCGGCATCCAGCTGCAGGTGAACCTTTCCACCAACGATGACAAGGCCACCCCGGCTGTCCGGCTGCTGGCCGCCGCCGCACGCCCCCTTGCCTGGGAGAAGCACAACGGCCACCCGCTGAACCGGCGGCTCTACCTGCCGGAATATTGTCTGAGCGCCCACGACCCCAGCTTTGGCCGGGAGATGGACCTGCCCCTTGTGATGGCGGCCCTGATGAACCGCTACGGCGAGGATATCCTGCCTGAGGAAGTGGCCTACGCCATGGAGGACAAAGCCACCAGCTCCACCGGCAACGCCGCCTTTGCGGCTGCGGCGGCGGGCTGCTGCGGCTACCCCTGCTGGCAGGCCTGGATGGATCTGGCCGACCTGCGCGCCCAGATCCACGATGACTGCTCCATCGCAGTCCGGGTGGAGCGCCGTATCCGGGGCCAGCGGGACCCCGTGGGGGTCTGGATGGGCCTGCGGGGCTTCGGGCACGATGATGCCGTTCTGGCGGATTTCGTGCTGCTGAACGACCCCACTGCCGACAGCGACGGTGCCGTGAACTGCACCATGGCGCTGTCGGATTTTATGCGATACTTCACGGGCCGGGCCATTGCCCTGCGGCCCAAGCAGCGGGAAGTGGCTGCTGACCTGCCCAACCGGGTGCGGTGCGACCTGACCCGCGCCGAGGATGGCAGCTATTTCTTTGAACAGCGGGGCCAGCAGGACCCGCTGCCGGAGGATTTTTCCGGCTGGGCGGCTTATGCCGTCCACGATGGCGTGGCCCACGCCACCACTGCCCACCGCACCTTCCGCCGGATGGAGCGCACGCCCGAGGGCGGGCTGCTTTTCCCGCCCGAACAGCTGGCCGCAGGCGGCCGCTGCAGCGTGTACGCGGTGGACCAGACCGGGCGGATGCGGGTGGCGGAAGTCCGTCTCCCCGCACCCCCCAAGCCCGCGGCAGAGCCTGCCGCACCCCAACAGGACCCAAGCACCGTGCAGCCCGGCCTCTGAGCCGGCAGCGCAAAGCGCTTTTCGGGATAGAAACCACAACATAGGGAGGAACACATTATGGCAAAAACGATCATCACCATTGGACGTGAGTACTGCACCGGCGGCAACTACATCGCAGAGGATGTTGCAAACGCACTGGGCATCAAGCTCTACGACAAGGAGCTGATCACCATGGCCGCAAAGCACTCCGGCCTCTCGGAGGAAGCCGTAGCCGCCAGCGAAAAACGCCGCACCCACAGCCTGCTGTACAGCCTGTATACCATGGGCAACGAGCTCCCGCTGGGTGATCAGGTGTTCATCCTGCAGAGCCGCATCATCAAGCAGCTGGCCGAGGAAGGTCCCTGCGTCATTCTGGGCCGCTGCGGTGACTATGTGCTGCGGGAGCGCAAGGATGTGCTGCGCGTGTTCATCTACGCACCGGTGGAATGGCGGCGTGAGCTGGCCAAGACCGACCCGTTGGTCAAAGCACACGACGAGAAGGGCATCAAGGAAGAGATCGAAAAGACCGACCGCAACCGTGCTGCCTACTACAACTACTACACCCAGAACCGCTGGGGCGATGCCCACAACTATGATCTGGCCATCAACGCCGCCCTGGGCCGCGAGACCTGCGTCAAGATGATCCTGGACGCTGTCGCCGCCAAGGAAAAGACCATGGCTGAGTGATCCCCGCCGGGCCGGACGGCCCAAAAAACAATGCTGCTTCGTGGGTAGGGTGCTTTTGTGCTCTGCCCACGTTTTGGGCAACGGCAACGACCACCGCCAGTGGCGGATGAAGGGAGGAGCCGTTGGCGCGGCGGTCAACGAAACGCTTTGTGCTGTTTACAACACGAAGCGATCGCCGGACACCACAGGAGAGGCGGGACACCTCTCTCCTGTTCAAGCATAAACCCTCGTCTATCATTCAACGTCAAAAGGAGAAATCGTGGAAAACAAACAGCTCAATCTTTCCGAACCCGAAAATATCATGGGCACCATGGATGTCAACCCGCTGCTGATCAAGCTCAGCATCCCGATGATGATCTCCATGCTGGTGCAGGCACTGTACAACGTGGTGGACTCAATCTTTGTCGCCCGTGTCAGTGAGAACGCCCTGACCGCCGTCTCCCTGGCCTTTTCGCTGCAGAACATGATGTTCGCCGTGGGCATCGGCACCGGCGTGGGTGTCAACGCCCTGCTCTCCAAGAGCCTGGGCGAAAAGAACCAGTACCGCGCCAACAAGACCGCCGAGAACGGCCTGTTCCTGGCACTGTGCAGCTACCTGGTCTTTCTGGTGCTGGGCCTGACCGTTGTGCGCCCCTACTTCTACGCCCAGACCGCCGATGCCGACATCGCCGAGCAGGGCATCCGCTACCTGACCATCTGCTGCGTGCTCAGCCTGGGCATGTTCATGCAGGTGATGAACGAGAAGCTGCTGGCCGCTACCAGCCGCACCACCCTGAGCATGATCAGCCAGCTGGTGGGTGCCATCGTCAACATCATCCTTGACCCCATCTTTATCTTTGGCTACTGCGGCGAGGCTCTGTCCGGCACCACCGGTGCAGCTTTGGCCACCGTCATCGGCCAGTTCTGCGGCGCAGGGGTCTCCTTCTATCTCAACCTCCGCAAGAACCCCGATATCCAGCTGGATTTCAAGGGCTTCCGCCCCAGCGCCGAAGCCATCAAGCGGATCTACGTTGTCGGCCTGCCCAGCATCGCCATGCAGTGCGTGGGCAGCGTGATGACCTTCCTGATGAACCAGATCCTGATGGCCTTTACCGCCACCGCCGTGGCCGTGTTCGGCGTTTACTTCAAGCTGCAGAGCTTCGTGTTCATGCCCATCTTCGGCATGAACAACGGCATGGTGCCCATCATCGGCTACAACTACGGTGCCCGCAAGCCCGACCGCGTCAAAAAGACCATCAAGTGCGCCATGTTCTATGCCGAGGCCATCATGCTGGTCGGCTTCCTGCTGTTCCAGTTCCTGCCCGACAAGCTGCTGGGCCTGTTCTCCGCCAGCGAGGCCATGCTGGCCATCGGCAAGCCTGCCCTGCGCATCATCTGCTTCCACTTCCTGCTGGCCGGCATGAGCATCATCCTGTCCTCCACCTTCCAGGCGCTGGGCAACGGTATGTTCAGCCTGATCATCTCGGTCTGCCGCCAGCTGGTGGTCCTGCTGCCCGCCGCCTGGCTGCTGAGTAAGACCGGCAACGTGAATATGGTGTGGTGGTCCTTCGTCATTGCAGAGCTGGTCAGCGTGACCCTGAGCTTTGTGTTCTTTGCCCGCCTGGACAAAAAGATCATCGAGCCCATGTATGACAACGCTGCCGCTGTACAGTAAACCGTTTCAGAACCCGTCCGGCACAAGAAAGGAACGTGACCTTTTATGGCAAAGAAGTTGAAATGGAATCTGATCCTGATGAGCGTGCTCTACCTGGGGCTGGGCATCTTCCTGCTCATGCGGCCCTCCACCGCCCTCAACGTGGTCTGCTACGCCCTGGGCGGCGTGGTGCTGATGTGCGCCGCCGTTCAGCTGGTGCGCTACTTTGCCGTGGAGCGCGGCATCTTTCAGAGCCAGCTCACCCTCATCTCGGGCATCATCTGCCTGGGCCTGGGCGCGTTCCTGATCCTCCGCAGTGACATCGTGGTGCGCATCCTGCCCATCGTGTTCGGCCTGTTCGTCATCTTCGACAGTCTGGGCCGCATCCAGAACGCTTTGGACCTGCGCCGCTGTGAGTACCCCAGCTGGAAGGGCTTCCTTCTGCTGCCGGTGCTCAGCGTGGTGCTGGGCGTGGTGATGATCCTGAACCCCTTCGGCACCATGGAGACGCTGGTCATGGCCATTGGCATCATCCTCATCATCGAGGGTGCCATCAACCTGCTCAGTGCCCTGTACACCGTGCTGGCCATCCGCCGCTTTTCCAAGCTCCACCCCGAGACCCAGTCCATGCTGGAATCCCTGACCGGTCAGGATCTGAACGGTGACGGCGTGATCGCTCCGGACATCGCCCCTGCCGACGTGGAAGCCTCCGCCGTGGAGCTGGATCATGTGGATGAGAGCGCGGAAGTGGAGCAGGAAGAGGATTAAACTCCCTCCGTCATCGCTGCGCGATGCCACCTTCCTCCATGAGGGAGGCTTTGGCCACCCCCATAAAGCTTCCCTCCGAGAAAAGGCTCCCTCTCCGAGGGAGCTGTCGCCGACAGGCGACTGAGGGAGTTTGTAACTAATAGCAAAGGATAAAACTAGAGATGGAAAAATACGATCTGATCATTGTGGGTGCCGGTCCGGCCGGCATCTTCACCGCTGTAGAGCTGCTGCGCCACGGCAGCAAGAAAAAGATCCTGCTGGTGGAAAAGGGCAAGCCGGTGGAAAAGCGCCACTGCCCCAAGGCCGAGCTGGGCCACTGCGTCAACTGCCGCCCCACCTGCGCCATCACCACCGGCTTCTCCGGTGCAGGCGCGTTCTCGGACGGCAAGCTGAGCCTCTCCTATGAGGTGGGCGGCGACCTGCCCAGCCTGATCGGCGAGGAGTTCGCACAGGAGCTCATCCATTACACCGATAAGATCTACCTCGAGTTCGGTGCCGACCCCCATGTGGAGGGCATCTACACCGGCGAGGACATCAAGGAGATCCGCAAGAACGCCATCCACGCCGGCCTGAAGCTGGTGGACTGCCCCATCCGTCATCTGGGCACCGAGAAGGCCCAGCAGCTGTATCTGGCCATCCAGAACTATCTGGCCGACAACGGCGTGGAGATGCTGTTCAGCACCGAGTGCGAGAACATCATCCTGGAGAACGAGGAGTGCAAGGGCGTGCTCATCAGGGGACCCAAGGACGAGGAAGCCCATGCTGTTTATGCCGATACTGTGGTCATCGGCACGGGCCGCCGCGGTGCCGACTGGCTGGAGAAGATCTGCGCCGAGCACCACATCGCCCACAAGCCCGGCACCGTTGACATCGGCGTGCGCGTGGAGTGCCGCAACGAGGTCATGGAAAAGGTGAACAAGGTGCTGTACGAGTCCAAACTCATCGGCTACCCCAAGCCCTGGAAGAACAAGGTGCGCACCTTCTGCCAGAACCCCGGCGGCTTTGTGGCTCAGGAGAACTACGACAACGACCTGGCCGTGGTCAACGGCCACAGCTTCAAGGAGAAGAAGAGCGAGAACACCAACCTGGCCATCCTCGTCTCCCACAACTTCACCGAGCCCTTCAACCAGCCCATCGCCTACGCCCAGAAGGTGGGCGAGCTGACCAACATGCTGGGTGCGGGCCACATCCTGGTCCAGCGCTACGGCGACATTCTGGACGGCAAGCGCACCTGGCCCAAGGAGCTGGCGCAATCCAACGTCAAGCCCACCCTGAAGGATGCCGTGGCCGGTGATATCACCGCCGCCATGCCTTACCGCGCCATGACCAACATCATTGAGTTCATCAAGATGCTGGATATGGTCGTGCCCGGCTTTGCCGCCAACGAGACCCTGCTTTACAGCCCCGAGCTGAAGTTCTACTCTAACAAGGTCAAGATGGACGAGAACCTCGACACCAACATCCGGGGCCTGCACTGCCTGGGTGACTCCTCTGGCTGGACCCGCGGCCTGATGATGGCCTCCGTCATGGGCGTGCTCATGGGCCGGAAGCTGGCCGAAAAGGAAGGGTGCTGATCGCACCTTCCCGCCCCTCAAAACGCAAAAAAGACTGCTCCGTCGGAGCAGTCCTTTTGTAATTTCAGCGCAGCTTATTCCGGTTTGGAGAATTTGACCGGCAGCGGGTTCTGGCGGGATCCCGGTTTATTTTGGAATGATATGCATTTTCTTGCCAGATTCAATTGATTTTTCACCAAAAAATCGGTATACTATTTCCAGAGTACTGTGCGTTGTGCCCAATGCACAGCGCGCACAGGGAGGTATTGCTATGCACGATTCCCCGGGAAGCGTCGTCACCCAGCTGTGCTCCGGGCTCCAGCTTTACAGCGCCGAACGGCGCATTGCGGACTGCATTCTTGCAGATGTAAAGTGGGCCTCGGTCGCCACCTCTGCGGAGCTTGCAAAGGCCAGCCACTCGTCCGAAGCCACGGTCACCCGGCTGTGCCACAAGCTCGGCTACGCAAATTATCGCAAATTCCAACTGGAGCTTGCACGGGATGTGCTGGAGCAGCAGGAAACGGAGGCCCGCAAAAGGCCCCCCAATGACCCGCTGCATCAGGCCCTGCTCGATCTTCAGAACAACCGTCAGGAGGAGGTTCAGGCCACCATTCAGGCCTTGAACCTTGTCCAGCTGAGAAAGGTACTGTCCATTCTGCGGGCGGCAGAGATCATTGAGATCGAAGCCAACGGCAGCAGCCTGCCCGTTGCCATGGATGCTTCGCTCAAGCTGGGCAGTCTGGGCAAGCGCTGCATGATCAGCCCGGTGCCAGAAAAGGCACGGTCTTTCGCTTCGGCACTGACCCCAAAAGATGCCCTGCTGCTCATTTCCAGCGCAGGCCGCTGCGAGGCGTTGGAGACGGCCGCCCGTGCCGCCAAGAAGAACGGCACACCGGTCATCCTCATCACCTGCGACAAGCGCTCGGCGCTGGCAGGCCACGCCAGCTATACCCTGCTGGCCTCCAACCGTATCCAGCGCATTGCCAGCGATATGCTGCCTTCCCAGCTTTCGGCAGCGCTGGTGGTGGAGGCGCTCTACTACCTGCTGGTGGGCAATTTCGATCTGAAGTAAGCGCAAAAAAGTCCCGGCCGTTCTGGTCGGGACTTTTTGCTGTGTTTAAGCGATCATGCGTTAAAAACGTACTTGTCCATGCGGTGGAACGCCTCCTCGATGCGGGAACGGGGAGAAGCCAGATTCATGCGCAGGTGGCAGGGGCCAAAGAACATGGTGCCATCCTGGATGGCAGCGCCCACATCCCAGCAGGCGTGCTCCACATCCTCAATGGTCTTGCCGTGGGCCTTGCACCAGTCGGTGCAGTCCACGAACAGCATGTAGGTGCCCTGCGGCTTGGAGACGGTCACGCCCTCGAAATGCTTCTCGATGTAATCGCAGGCAAAGTCGATGTTGCCGGTCAGCACCTCGCAGAGCTCGTCGGTCCACTCGTAGCCCTCGGGCTTGTAGGCACCGATCAGGGCGTGCATGGAGAGGACGTTCATCATGTTGTAGTGGCTCAGGCTGGACTCCTTCTCGATGCGGTCACGCCACCAGTTGTTGTAAACGATATGGTAGCTGCCCACCAGACCAGCCAGATTGAAGGTCTTGGAGGGGGCATAGAAAGCGGCGGTGCGCTGGCGGGCATCCTCGCTCACAGACTGGGTGGGGATGTGCTTGTTTCCGCTCAGGATGATGTCCGACCAGATCTCATCGGAGACCACATACACATCGTACTTCTTGTACAGCTCCATGGCCTTTTCCAGCTCCCAGCGCTCCCACACGCGGCCGCAGGGGTTGTGGGGGTTGCACATGATGGCGGCATGGATCTTTTCCTCTTTCAGGTGCTTTTCCATGTCCTCAAAGTCCATCCGCCACACGCCGTTCTCATCCTTGACCAGCGGGCTGTGGACAGCCTCGTAGCCGTTGTTCTTCAGGCTCATGGTGAAACCGCCGTAGGTGGGGCTGTGGATCAGTATCTTGTCGCCCCTGGAGCAGACGCAGTTCAGGGCGCTGATCACGCCGCCCAGCACGCCGTTCTCGTAGCCGATGCACTCCTTGGTCAGGCCCTGCACGCCGTTGCGCTTTGCCTGCCACCGGATGATGGAATCGAAGTATTCATCGGTGGGGTTGAAGTAGCCAAACGCGGGGTGGTTGGTGCGCTCGATGATGGCTTCCTGGATGGTGGGCACGGTGGGGAAGTTCATATCGGCCACCCACATGGGGATGGCGTCAAAGCCCTCCTTGGGGGCGGCGGGGGCAAAGCCGGTGCCAAGGCCATCCACTGCAATGGCATCCTTGCCGTGGCGGTCCATGATGGAAGTGAAATCGTATTTCATAGCGGTGCTCCTTCTCTCAAAATTTTTATCTGGCCCCACTTTAACACACTTTGCCGCCGGGTGCAAGCAGCCAGCACGTTTCCCCGGATATCGTGCGGAAAAATCACGAATTTTTACGGTAATTGCACGCAAAAAGCCGGTCGGCATACGCCGACCGGCTTTTATTGGTATTGACTTTCCGGATCAGCCCAGCATCTCGTGAGCGGTCTTGCAGATGGTCGCTGCATCCAGACCGTACAGCTTGAGCAGGTCCCATGCGGGGCCGGAGCAGCCGAACTTGTCCTGCACGCCCACGCGGCGGACAGGGGTAGGCAGCTTCTCGCTCAGGACGGCGCAGACGGCCTCGCCCAGGCCGCCGATGACGCTGTGCTCCTCGGCGGTGATGACCTTGCCGCACTCCTTGGCGGCCTTGAGGACGATCTCCTCATCCAGAGGCTTGATGGTGTGGATGTTGATGACCCGGGCGTGGATGCCCTCGGCAGCCAGCTGCTCGGCAGCCAGGCGGGCCTCGTTGACCATCAGACCGGTGGCGATGATGGCAATGTCGCTGCCCTCGGTGATCTGCTCGCCCTTGCCCAGCTCAAAGTGGTAGGTAGCCTCATCGTGGAACACAGGCACAGCCAGACGGCCGAAGCGCAGGTAAACAGGGCCCTGCATGGCGTAAGCGGCACGCACAGCGGCGCGGGCCTCCACATCGTCTGCGGGGCAGATCACGGTCATGCCGGGCAGGCTGCGCATCAGGGCAAAGTCCTCGCAGCACTGGTGGGAAGCACCGTCCTCGCCCACAGAGATGCCGCCGTGGGTGGCACCGATCTTGACATTCAGGCGGGGGTAGGCGATCGAGTTGCGGATCTGCTCAAAGGCACGGCCTGCGGCAAACATGGCAAAGCTGGAAACAAAGGGGACATAACCCATGGTGGCCAGACCTGCGGCCACGCCCATCATGTTGCCCTCGGCAATGCCGCAGTCGAAGTGACGGTCCGGGTACGCCTTGCGGAACATACCGGTCTTGGTGGCGGCAGCCAGGTCAGCGTCCAGCACCACCAGGTCGTCGTGGCCCTCAGCGGCCAGTTCCTTCAGGGTGTTGCCGTAGCTGTCACGGGTAGCGATCTTCTTCACTTCTGCCATCTTACTTGTCCTCCTCTTCCAGCGCGGCGTAAGCTGCATTCAGCTCCTGCATGGCCTGTGCGTATTCCTCATCGTTGGGGCCCTTGCCGTGCCAGTCAACGGAGTTCTCCATAAAGGAAACGCCCTTGCCCTTGAGGGTATCCAGAATGATGCAGGTGGGCTTTTTGTTCTCAGCGCGGAAAGCGGCGATGGCGCTCTCAATGGCATCAAGATCGTGGCCGTTGATGGTCAGCACGTTGAAGTTGAAGGCCTTCAGCTTCTCCTCCAGCGGGGCGCTGTTCATCACGGTCTCGGTGGTGCCGTCGATCTGCAGATGGTTGCGGTCCAGCATGACGCAGAGGTTGGACAGGCCATAGTGAGAAGCAAACATAAAGGCCTCCCAGCACTCGCCCTCTTCCACCTCGCCGTCACCCAGGATGGTGTAAACATTGATGGGCTTACCGGCGTGCTTGGCACCCAGTGCCATGCCGCAGGCGGCGCTCACGCCCTGACCCAGACTGCCGGTGGACATATCCACGCCCGGCACACTGTTCATGTTGGGGTGGCCCTGCAGGTAGCTGCCAATCTTGCGCAGGGTCTTGAGGTCCTCCACCGGGAAGAACCCACGCTCAGCCAGCGCGGCGTACAGCGCCGGGGCCGCATGGCCCTTGGAGAGCACCAGACGGTCGCGGTCAGGGTTCTTGGGCTCCTTCGGATCCACCTTCATCTCTACGAAATAGAGGTACGCCAGCACCTCGGCGATATCCAGGCTGCCGCCCGGATGGCCGCACTTGGCGCTGTGAGTGCCCTCGATCACGCCCATGCGGATGTGGCAGGCGTGTTTTGCCAGGGTAAGCTTTTCTGCATTTGTCATCTTTGGTCCTCCCGTATGAACCTCAGCGTTTGCATCGGATATGGTACGCACCCGGGCCGTACGCCCCGATGCGCTATTTCTCAAGTCTATATTATCTATTCTATGCAAAAACGTCAAGGTTCTTTCGTCAAAATGTACATCCCTTGGCAAAATCGCTTGTAAATGTTCCCGTTTTTGTTGAAAATGCAGGGCCATTTTGCTCTCGCAAAACATTTTTGCAGCTTTTGGCCGGCTTGCTTTCTGATGCCGAATTGAATGCAGCCTCCGACAATGGTTATTCTCACACCAATGTCTGTAACAGTACATTTGCAGAAGGCCCCGGTGAAGATTCCTTTTATTACATCTACAAATTTCAAAAATCCGCAAACACCGCCCCGTAACCATCCTCATCCGCTGAGCTTGACAAGGCAGCTTTGCATCTGCTATACTTTTTGCACAATTCCCGGCCGAAGCCGGGGCTTTGCGGGCCGAAGCCCGTGTTTCTCCCCGCAAACATTATTTTGAAACAGACACCATGAAGGGGTCTGCCGCTGGCGCGCGTGCTGGCGGCAGGCCCTTTTTGTCTGTGCATTTTCAGGAGGAATCATTGATGAATACCAAGACCCGTTCCACGACCCGTGATCTGGTGCTGGCCGCACTGTTTCTGGCACTGGCCTTTGTGCTGCCCATGATCACCGGCCATGTGCCTCAGATCGGCAATATGCTCTGCCCCATGCACTTCCCGGTGCTGCTGGCAGGCTTTGTGCTGGGCGGCCCCTGGGGCCTGGCGCTGGGCTTTGCCGCCCCGCTGCTCCGCTCGGTGCTGTTCGGGATGCCCCCGATGTACCCCATTGCCATCGCCATGGCCTTTGAGCTGGCCACATACGGCGCTGTGGCCGGTTTCATGTACCGCAAGGTGCAGCACACCCTGCCCATGACCTACGCCGCCCTTGTCACCTCAATGGTGGCAGGCCGCCTTGTCTGGGGTGTGGTGCGCTTTGTGCTGGCCGGTCTGTCCGGCTCCAGCTTCCCGTTCAGCGCGTTCCTGTCCGGTGCGGTGCTCACTGCCGTGCCCGGCATCGTGGCACAGCTCATCCTCATTCCGCTGATCGTGGCTGCACTGCAGAAAGCAAAGCTGACGGCTTAAAATCCCTGCGCTGACCGAACCCACACAGCAAAAAAGCCCGGAACCGTACCTGCTATGGCGGCAGGTGGTTCCGGGCTTTTCAGTTCATATTACAGTGTGGCAGCAGCTGTAACAAAAAAAGAAGGAGAATCTTCAACCGGCAAATTGGAGAAGATCAGCCGGCAAAGCTTGCATTGACAGCGCGGCGGTTGCTCTGGTTGACAAAGTTCTTCTTTGCGCTCTCGAGCAGGCTTGCAAAAGCCAGGCCAATGCCGCAGTTATCGGACACGCCCTCGGTGACAGTCAGGTAAGCGTCCATCATAGTGTTGTCCAGAATAGCAGTGTTCTTGTTCATCATAATAAATATCCTCCGTATATCGGTAAATGTCATTGTGTTTTTTGGCAGGGCCTCTATCTCCCTGCATCCTCAGAGCGGAACCTTTCAGAACCCTTCGTTCTTTTGTTCCCTTCTCTGAGGATGGCCATATTATGCCACTCAATTATGAAATTGTTTTATAAATTATATGAACAAACTATGAATTTAGTGATACATTTTTAACGTTCTTTCGTTCTTTGCGCAACTAGCACAAAACGTTTTTTATGAAAAATAAAGTTCTTGTATACATGGACGATTGAAGCCTTGTTTGGAAAGTTTTTTCAGATTTTCTCTCCGTTTTGCCCAGAATTTCTTCTGCAAAAGTGGATACTCTCATGCAAAATCCGTCAAAATCCGTCAATTTCCAACAGGGCAAGGGCTTTCCTGTGCAAAATGCCCAGAAAAAAGTTCCAAACAAAAAGGCCGCCGTGCCAGCAGCACAGCAGCCTTTGAAAAGCCGTTTCAGTTTCGCATCACTTGCACAGGAACGCCGGCAGGGGCTTGCCCTCCCTGCGCCACTGGTGATATTCCGCAGTGGCGGCAAATTCCACGTCACCGGCGGAGTTCAGGGCAGTTTCCACGGAATCCTGCACCACGCCGATGATAAAGCCGACGCCGACCACCTGCATGGCGATATCATTGGAGATGCCGAACAGGGAGCAGGCCATGGGGATCAGCAGCAGGGAGCCGCCAGCCACGCCGGAAGCGCCGCAGGCACCCAGAGCGCTCATCACCGAAAGAAGGATGGCGGCGGGCAGGGACACCTGAATGCCCAGCGTATTGGCCGCAGCCAGCGTCATAATGGTAATGGTGATGGCGGCACCATCCATATTGATGGTAGCGCCCAGGGGGATGGAGACGGAATACATATCCTTATCCAGCCCCAGCTTTTCGCACAGATCCATATTGACCGGGATGTTGGCGGCAGAGCTGCGGGTGAAGAAGGCGGTCAGGCCGGATTCACGCAGGCAGCGGAACACCAGCGGATACGGGTTGCAGTGCAGATACACAAAGATGATAAAGGGCGAGACGACCAGTGCCATAAAGAGCATGGTGCCCACCAGCAGGAGCAGCAGTCTGCCGTACTGGGTAAAGATGGACAGACCGTTGCTGGACACGTTGGTGTACACAAGGCCCATGATGCCGAAGGGTGCCAGATTGATGATCCAGCGGACGATCTGGGAGACTGCATCCGCTGTGTTTGCCAGGAACAGCTTGGTGCTGTCCGCGCCGTACTTCTTCATGGCCAGACCGAACAGGCAGGCCCAGAACAGGATGCCGATGTAATTGCCGTTCAGCAGGGCACTGACGGGGTTTGCCACAAAGTTGGTGAGCAGGGTGTTCATCACCTCGCCCAGACCCTGGGGCACCACCTCGGATTCTGCCGCCTCGGCCAGAACGATGGTCTGAGGGAACAGGAAGCTGGTCGCCGCCGCAATGGCGGCGGCCAGGAAGGTGGTGAGCATGTACAGCCAGATGACCGTGCCAAAGCGCCGGTCCAGCCTGGACGTGCCCTGCGCCAGCGCACTGGCCACGATAATGAACACCAGCACCGGGGCAATGCCCTTCAGGGCACCCACGAACAGGCTGCCGAACTCTTCCACCCAGCCCGCACCGGGCACCGCCAGTGCCAGCACCGCACCGACCGCAAGGCCGATGACGATGCGCAGGATCAGGCTGGTGGCATTGTACTTTGCCGCAACCGCTTTCAACGTTTTCATAACTTTTCTACTCCCCTATCCAGATTGTGCGCCCATTGCGCACAGTTTTCCCATTCCTCTACACGGAACAAGTACGATTATACGCCTTGCAGGCCGAAAAGTCAAAGATTTTACCCGCTTTTTTGTTTTTCATTTCAACATATACAGACACGAGCTTTTTTCACTGTCCGTACATGAAATACAGATTCACAAAAAGAGACCGCACCCCGTGTGTTTCGGGATGCGGTCTGTTCCGGTTTTAGTCGAGATAGGACACCTTGCCGGGCACAAAGCCCTGAATGCCCATGCCGGGCGCGTCGGAGACGGTGATGTTCTTTTCGTTGAACACGGCACCGCCGAGGATGTGATCCTCGCTGCAGAGCACCGGGCCGTCGAGGTCGATCTTGGTGATGATCTTCTTGGCGCAGGCCAGCTCCACAGCGGCGTTGACCGAGATCTTTGCTTCCAGCATACAGCCGATCATGCACTCCACGCCGTACACCTCAGCGGCGGCGGCAATGCGCAGGGCATTGGTGATGCCGCCGCACTTCATCAGCTTGATGTTCACCAGGTCGGCCGCGCCGGTCTGCATGATCCGCAGGGCATCTGCCGGGCTGAACACGCTCTCGTCGGCCAGCACGGGCACATCGGCATGGCGGGTGACATACTGCATCCCCTCAAGGTCTGCGGCAGGCACGGGCTGCTCCACGAACTCAATGTCCAGCCCCTTCTCCTGCATCTGGTTCAGGATGCGGACCGCCTGCTTGGCGTTCCAGGCCTGATTGGCATCGATGCGGAGCTTGATGTCCCGGCCCACGGCCTGCCGCACCGCGGCAAGGCGGGCCACATCCAGCTCAGGGTCGATACCAACCTTGACCTTCAGGCAGTCGTAGCCGCGCTGGACGGCGGTGCGGGCATCCCGGGCCATCTCCTCCGGCGGGTTGACACTGATGGTGATATCGGTCACGATGTTTTTGCGGGCACCGCCCAGCATCCGGTAAACAGGGGCGCTGTACTTCTGGCCCAGCAGATCCCACAGGGCCATGTCCACAGCGGCCTTGGCGCTGGTGTTGTGGACAAGCGCCTTCTGCACAGCGGCGGTCAGATCCTCAAATTCATCGAGGTCGCGGCCCAGCAGGGCAGGGGCGATATGATCCTGAATGGCACCGAGGATGGCCCCGGTGGTGTCGCCGGTGATGACACCGGTCGGGGGTGCTTCGCCGTAGCCCACCGCACCGGTATCGGTGTGGAGCTCCACGATAACATCCTCAACGCTGTTCACAGTGCGCAGTGCTGTTTTGAACGGCACCCGCAGCGGGGTGGAAATGCGGCCCAGCCGCACCTGTGTGATCTTCATAGTCCCGTCCTCCTTCTTATTCCAGCGGCAGGTTTGCCAGCTTGACAATGGCGTTTGCAATGATCTGGGCGTTCTGCACCAGACGTTCCAGATCGATGCATTCATCGGGCTGATGCTCTGTGACCGGGTCCCCCGCGAACAGGGGGCCAAAAGCCACCACATTGGGCAGCATCTTGGCGTAGGTGCCGCCGCCGATGCACTTGGGCGGGGCATTGTCGCCGGTGGCATCCCGGTAAACCTCCAGCAGGGCGCTGACCAGCGGGGCCTCGGCAGGGTAGTAGAGCTTTTCCTTGTGCACCTGCCCATCCAGCGCCCAGCCTGCGGCCTCAAAGGCGGCCTGCACAGCGGGCTGGCAGTCTGCCCGTTCCATGGTCACAGGATAGCGGTAGTTCAGCTTGACCCACAGATGCTGCGCGTCGCCCTCGATCAGCCCCCAGTTGCAGCTCATGGGGCCGGAGAGGGCATCCTCCAGCCGGTGGCCCAGCAGGCGCTCGCCGTAGGGGTCGGTGCCCAGCTTCTCGGCCAGAAAGTGCACGGCCTGTTTGGCATCTCCCTCCAGCGGCAGCCGGTCAAGGTAGCACACCAGCCGCCCGATGGCGTTTTCGCCCTGCTCCGGGTGGCTGCCGTGGGCCGAAACGCCCACCGCTTCCACCTGATAGCCGCCGGGAACGGCTGTCACGGTGATGTGCTCCGCATCCGGCAGGGCGGCCCCCGCCGGGGCGGTCAGCACAGCGCAGGCGTAGTCCGGCACCACATTGCCGGCCACGCCGCCCTGCACCCTGCTCAGCTGCCAGGCACCGGTCTGGTGCAGCTGCACAGCATAGCTCTCGTTCAGGATGCCCTTTTCGCCGTTGATGAGCGGATACTCGCCGTCCGGGGTGAAGCCCAGCACCGGGATCTCCCCGCCGTGGGCCTTGTAGTACAGCACGTCCCGGTCGTTGGTTTCCTCGTTCAGGCCGAACAGCAGCCGGACACGGCGGTTGAGCGGAATGCCCAGATCCCGGATGGCTTTCAGCGCGAACAGGCTGGCCACCACCGGGCCTTTGTCGTCAATGGAACCCCGGCCATACAGCCTGCCGCCCTCGATCTCGGCGGCGTAGGGCGGGTGATGCCAGCCCTCGCCCTCGGGCACCACGTCCAGATGCCCCAGCACCGCCACCATCTCGTCCCCGGTGCCGATCTCGCACCAGCCGATGTACCGATCCATGTCGGTGGTCTCAAAGCCCAGCTCATGGCAGAGGGTCAGCGCCTCGGCAAAGCAGGCATCCACCTCCTCGCCAAAGGGCTTGCCCGGCAGCGGATCAGCCTCCACACTGCGCCTGCGCACCAGCCGCTGGAGCGCCGCCACCATCTGGGGCCGCAGCGCCGCCACGGCCTCGTTCAGTTTTTTGTCCATACGTTCCACCCCTTTTGTGATTCATTTCACAGCTTGTATTATAGAACGATTGCCCCCGCTCCACAAGCCCCCAGTTCCACGAAAAAGCGCCCCCGCATACTTCATCAGAAGTATCCGGGAGCGCTTGATCAGCCTGCTGGCGCTGCTTGTCACTGTTGCGAAAGCCGCATTTGATGCTGGCTGGAAGATTTCTCACGAGAAGAGCGATAAAAACAAAGAAGATTGACCGCCTCTGTTTCCCCAAACCGAACGGTCAATCTTTTTTGATCCACTAGAAACGGGAAGCTGACCAAACATTGCTCGTCAGCACCTTTTCTATTTGTAGTATAGTCAATTTTAAACGATTTGTCAAGGGATATCCACCACTGTCAAACTGCCGTCTGTTTTTTCTTTTTTTTTTTTCAAATTTTTTTGAAAAAGGGTGAAAGGATTCCGCGCGGCGTGTATTTAAGGAAGTAAGAGCATCCATTTTTGCCGGAGCTCCACTTCCGGCCCAAAGAAAGCGAGGGACCCCCTATGAAGAAACGACTTATCAGCCTTCTGGTGGCGCTGTGCATGGCGGTAACGCTCCTGCCTGTGTCGGCGCTTACAGCGTGGGCGGAGGACCCGGACCCGCCTAAAAGCGGCAATTGCGGCGCAACCGGAGATGGATCTGGTGTCACTTGGCAGCTGACCGAAAACACGGGTGATTCAAGCACCTATACATTGACGATTAGCGGCAGTGGTTCAATGAAAAATTTTCCCTTTGGTAGCGATCAGCCATGGTACAGCTTCAAGCAGCAAATCACCTCCGTTGTCATTCATCCCGGCGTAACTTCGATTGGAGAATGCGCTTTTAGCTGGTTTCCTAAGCTAACTCATGTTGATATTGCAGATAGTGTAATATCCATTGGCGGGAGTGCTTTTAAGTCTTGCTCCAGCCTTACTGACATTACAATTCCGCAAAGAGTCACACATATCGGAGGCTTGGCTTTTTCTCGTTGCACAAGTTTAAGCAGCATCACACTTTCAAATAATATAACTTCCATTGGTAACGCCGCTTTTAAAAATTGCACCAACCTCACCAGTATCACGATTCCCAGCAGTGTAATTTCAATTGGATCGAATGTTTTCGATGGTTGTACTCGCCTGAATGACATCCGCTACTCTGGCACAAGTGAAAACGTTATTTCTGCTCTTTCTCAATATGTCACTCGCGTCACCTTTAATTACGGCGACAAAGTGCCTGAAGCAGAGCGAATGATAACAGTATCCGTCAAAACGGGCGAGACATTGACAGTTCCCACCACGCATCCCAACGTGGTTGGCTACGAGTTCAAGGGCTGGCTCACAGAAGATGGCAAGCCTTATGATTTCACGGTCCCTCCTACCGGCCAGCTCACCCTTTACGCCAAGTGGGAAAAGATTCCCGACCCGGACCCGCCTAAAAGCGGCAAATGCGGTGCAGCCGGAGATGGGTCTGGTGTCACTTGGCAGCTGACCGAAAACACGGATGATCCGAGTACTTATAAGTTGACGATTAGCGGCAGTGGTGCAATGGAAGATTTTCCATTTGGTAGCTATCAGCCATGGTACAGCTTCCACGATCAAATCACCTCTGTTGTCGTTTCTCCCGGCGTAACTTCGATTGGACAATGCGCTTTTAGCCGGTTTGCTAAGCTAACTCATGTTGACATTGCAGATAGTGTAATATCCATTGGCTGGGATGCTTTTTATTATTGCTCCAGCCTTACTAACATTACAATTCCGCAAAGTGTCACATATATCGGACCCTTGGCTTTTTTCCATTGCACAAACTTAAGCAGCATCACACTTTCAAATAATATAACTTCCATTGGTAGCAGCGCTTTTGAAGATTGCACCAACCTCACCAGTATCACGATTCCCGGCAGTGTAACTTCAATTGGCTTGGCTGCTTTTTGTAACTGCACTAAGCTCACCAGTATCACGATTCCTGATAGTGTGACAACTATTGACCTCGAGGCTTTCAAGAATTGTTCTAGCCTGACTAGTATCACGATTCCCGGCAGCGTAACTTCAATTGGCCCGTATGTTTTCGATGGTTGTACTAGCCTGAATGACATCCGCTACTCTGGCACAAGTGAAAGCGTTATTTCTGCTCTTTCTGGCTATGTCCCCACTCTCGTCACCTTCGACTATGGCGACAAAGTGCCTGAAGCAGAGCGAATGATAAAAGTGTTCGTCAAAACGGGCGGGACATTGACAGCTCCCACCACGCTTCCCAACGTGGTTGGCTATGAGTTCAAGGGCTGGCTCACAGAAGATGGCGAGCTGTATGATTTCCCTGGCGCTCCTACCGGCCAGCTCACCCTTTACGCCAAGTGGGAAAAGATTCCCGAACCGAAGCCCGAACCCACACCTGACCCCGAACCCGAAACCCCCACCTACACCCTGACGGTGAAAGGCGGCACGTTCACCTACAACGGCGGCGAAGCCATGACCAGCGCCAGCGTGCCGGTGGATGCCGAGGTCAAGGTGACGCTGAACCAGAGCGCCGTGCCCGAGGGCATGGTGTTCGACCTGTGGGCCATGGATGAAGCCAGCCTGCTGGGCAACCCGGCGGTCGCCTACAACCAGGAGAGCTTTACCATCCCGGCGGGCAGCGTGGCCAAGGGCAGCACCGTGACCGTGGAAGCCCAGTACCGGGATGCCACCATCGAGAGCGAGCCCAGCGTTCTGGGCACTGCCGCCATCATCGGCGTGGCCGGTGCAGGCACGGCAGTCATCGTGTGGCAGGGCTACCGCATCGGCATGGAGCTGTACGAGAAGTATTTCCAGCCCACGCCGGAAGAAACTGCGGCAGAGCAGCCCGCCCCGGAAGCTCCGGCAGCAGCTGCCGCTTCCTGAACGCAGGCGCACCCGCTCCCTTCCACGGCTGACAGAACTGTATAAAAACAGCGCCGCTCCATCGTTTCCGGTGGGGCGGCGCATTTTTGCGGTTCAATCCCGGCGCAAAGGCAGGGTAAGGGACATTTTCTGGTAGGCAATGCGGGGCGTGCCATCCTCCACATGGATGATGCCGCACTTGGTAAAGCCGTTTTCTTCCAGCAGGTGCTGCATGATCTTGTTGTCGGCGTGGGTGTCGGCCCGCAGGCTCTCGCAGTGCTCCAGACACCAGGTGATCACAGCGGCGGCAACGCCGGGGTGCCTGCCCGCCGAAGCCAGCCGGTGAATGGTGCCGTAGGGCAGGGTATCGTTCAGCCACTTGCCATCCTCGATCCGGGCATAGGTGGGGTCCGGGCCAAGGATAAAGGCAAACACGCCCTCCAGCTCGCCGTTGACAAGGTAGAGGAACAGCCGGTTGGAATCAATGTCCTCTTCCAGCAGCTCCTGCGGCGGGAAATGGTCTCCCCACTGGGTGGGGTTGCCGGAATCCGCCATCGCCTGCCGGGCGCGGGCATAAATTTTCAGGATCGCATCCAGATCTGCACGTCTTGCTCCACGAAACATCGTCATCCAACCTCTCTTCCGGCAGGCCGCTGCCCGCCCTGATCGTTCTGCCTTAATATAACACAAAACGGCCCTCTCCGTCAAAGCCTGCTGCAAAGGCGGAGAGGGTCGTTCACTGATGCACTTATGTGCGCTGGCTGCGTGCCCGGCGGTACTCCCGGGGGCTCTGGCCATACCGCTCATGGAACAGGCGGTAGAAGTAGCTGGTGTTCTCGTAGCCCACCTGGGTGATGATCTGTTGGATGTTCAGGTCGCTGCGGCGCAGCAGGCGGGCGGCGGTCTCCATCCGGTGCTTCTGCAGCAGCTCCTTATAGGTCTTTCCGGTCTGGGCCCGGACGCACTCGCTGACATACGCCAGCGAAACGCCGTAGCTGCGGGCCACATTGGAAAGGCTTGCTTCGCGGTAATTCTGGGTGATCTCCTGTAATGCCGCCTGGACCAGCGCTTCGCGGCTGACCGCCTCGCCGCGCGTTTCCAGCGGGAAATTCTTGGTCTGTACCATAGCGTAAAACCCTCCGTTGCGGCAGCGGCGGGCGGGGACAGGGGGATGCCGGACACCCGCCGCAGCCAGTTCATCAGGCTTTCTGGGGAAGCCTTTCTGCCTATAATACGGGCGGGTCACAGAAATAATTGCAGGAAGCTCAAATTTTTACGGAAACAAAAGATCAGAACATATTTTCGTTATGATAACGCCCGCTGCGGACGAACTCCACCCACTCGGCCAGGTTCACGGCGTGGTCGCCGATGCGCTCCAGGTACTTGATGACCATGAGCAGATCCAGGGCGGCATCCACCTTGCCGGGGTCGGCGGCGATCTCCTGCGCCAGCGTATGCTTGATGGCGTTGAAATCGTAGTCCACCTCATCGTCGGCGGCAATGACCCTGAGGGCGGCCTGCTCGTCCTCAGAGGTCAGGGCATTCAGGGCATCCAGGATCATCTTGTGCGCCTTCTGGCCCATCTTGATGGCCTGGCTCACAGCAGGGTCGCCCTCCTTGCGGACAGTGACCAGATGGGGGATGATCTCCGCGATATCGGAGGCATGGTCGCCGATGCGCTCCACATCCGTGACCACCTTCATGGCGGTGGAAATGCGGCGCAGGTCGCCTGCCACCGGCTGCTGGCGGAGCAGCAGGGTCATGCAGCGGTGCTCAATGTCCCGCTCCATGTTGTTGATGCGGCCATCGCCCTGCGCCACGGCGGCGGCAGCCTCGGCATCGGCGGTGCAGAGGGCTTCCATTGCAGCTTCCACGGCATCGGCAGCGCTCTGACCCATCTCGGTCAGGGCCGTTTTCAGGGCGGCAAGGTCGTTTTCGTATTGTGTACGGTTGCTCATTGCGTTTTTCTCCTTAGCCGAACCGGCCCGAAATGTAATCCTCGGTGCGCTTATCCTGCGGGGTGCTGAAGATCTGCGCCGTGGGGCCGGCTTCCACCAGCTCGCCCAGCAGGAAGAAGGCGGTGCGGTCGCTGATACGGGCTGCCTGCTGCATGTTATGGGTCACGATGACCACGGTGTAGTTCTTTTTCAGCTCGCTCATCAGCTCCTCCACCTTCATGGTGGAGCCGGGGTCCAGGGCGCTGGTGGGCTCATCCATCAGCAGGACTTCGGGCTTGACAGCCAGAGCGCGGGCAATGCACAGGCGCTGCTGCTGGCCGCCGGAAAGGCCCAGAGCGCTTTTTTTCAGGCGGTCCTTGACCTCGTTCCAGAGGGCGGCACCCTTCAGGGAGCTTTCCACCAGCTCGTCCAGCTCTGCCTTATTGTGCACACCGTGCAGCCTGGGGCCGTAGGTGATGTTATCGTAGATGCTCATGGGGAAGGGGTTGGCCTTCTGGAACACCATGCCCACCCGGCGGCGCAGCTCGGTGGGCTGCATCTCGCGGGCAAAGATATCCTGCCCTTTCAGGCGGACATCCCCCTCGATGCGGATCCCGGGCACAAGGTCGTTCATCCGGTTCAGGGTCTTCAGGAAGGTGGACTTGCCGCAGCCGGAGGGGCCGATCAGGGCCGTGATCTCCCGCTCGCCCATGTCCAGCGAAATATCTTTCAGCGCCTTGAAATCCCCGTACCAGAGGTTCAGGTTTTTGGCTGTGATAATGGGTGATACGTTTTCCATAGTTTTCCTCTTGTATTGACTCCCTCAGTCGCGGCTATGCCGCGCCAGCTCCCTCTGAGAGGGAGCCTTTTGCGTTGCGGGCAGGATAAGCCTCCCTCCGTGAGGGAGGTGGCATCGCGCAGCGATGACGGAGGGAGTTATTTACTGCTTCTGTTTCAGTTTGGTTTTGGCCAGCCGGGCTGCCAGATTGATGGCAAGCACCAGCACCAGCAGCACTGCACCAATGGCCCAGGCGGAGTCGAAATCGCCGTCCTCAAAGGCACGGAGGTAGAGCAGCACCGACAGGGTGGCACCGTTGGAAGTGTAGGCCTTGAGCACGCCGTTGGCAATGACCTCGGCGGCACCGGCGGTGAAGAGCAGCGCGGCGCTTTCGCCCACGATGCGGCCCACGGCCAGGATGCAGCCGGTCACGATGCCGTCGATGCTGCAGGGCAGCACGATGGTGCGGATGATGTGCCACTTGCCCGCACCCAGACCCAGCGCGCCCTCACGGTAGCCCTGGGGCACCGTTTTCAGGGATTCCTGGGTGGTGCGGATGATGGTGGGCAGGTTCATGATCACCAGCGTCAGGCTGCCGGAGAGCAGGCAGGTCTGGAAACCCAGCGTCTGGGCGAACACCAGCATCCCCACCAGACCGTAAATGATACTGGGGATGCCTGCCAGCGTCTCGTTGGTGAACTCGATCACCGAGATGACCTTGCGGTTCTGGGCGTACTCGGTCAGGTAAACGGCCGCGCCCACACCCAGCGGCAGTACGATCAAAAGCGTCAGCAGGATGACATACAGCGTGTTGAGGATCGCAGGCAGGATGCCGTCCGTGCCCTTCAGCACACTGGCGGTGGTGGTCAGGAATTTCCAGCTGATGTGAGGGATGCCGCGCACCAGCACCATGCCCAGAATGCCCGCCACCAGTACGATGACCAGCACAGCCGAGGCCCAGACCAGAGCGTTCATCACGCGGTTCCAGGTGCGGCGGGAGGCAGAAGCACTGTTATTCATCGCGCTTTCCTCCCTTCAGCACCACATTGAGCAGGATATTGATGCCCATGATAAAGACGAACAGCACCAGCGCAATGCTGAACAGCGCCTGTTTCTGCAGGCCGCTGGCGTAGCTCATCTCCTTGGCAATGGCGGTGGTCAGGAAGGTGACGCTGCAGAACAGGCTGTCCGGCATGTTGGGGCTGTTGCCAGCCACCATCATCACGGCCATGGCCTCGCCGATGGCGCGGCCGATGCCCAGCACGATACCGGCGGCAATGCCGCTCCTGGCAGCGGGGACGCTGACCTTGAACCAGGTCTCGGCATCCGTTGCGCCCAGAGCCAGGCTGCCCTGCTCATACTCCGGCGGCACAGCGTTGAGCGCTGTGACCGCCACCGACACGATGCTGGGCAGGATCATCACCGCCAGCACCACGATGGCGCTCAGCAGGCAGGCACCGGAGGCCTTGCCAAAGGTCTTGGCCACGGCGGGCACCAGCACCTGCATACCCAGCAGGCCGAACACCACGCTGGGGATGCCGCTCAGCAGCTCAATGGCGGTCACGACCACGGTGCGCACCTTCGGGCCTGCGGCCTTGGAGAGGAACACCGCCGTCAGCAGGCCAATGGGCACACCGATCACGGTGGCACCCAGCGTGCCGTAAACGCTGGACAGGATGAAGGGCAGGATGCCGTAGGCCGGGTCGGCAGCGGTGGAAGCCCACCGGGTGCCGAACAGGAACCGGAACAGCCCGATCTTCTGGATGGCAGGCACACCGGAGATGACCATGTACACCGAGATCAGGAGCACACAGCCCACCGCCAGGATGCCGCAGAGGAAGAAGATGAAGTTCATCACCGCTTCCAGCCACTCAGCAGGGGTTCTGGGGAGAGAAATCTTTTTGTTGTTCATAGCATCATTGCTTTCCGCAATTACTCATTCACAGGAACAGCACCGGCAGTGCGGATCAGGTCAGCAGCATCGGCACTGGTGGCAAAGTTGAAGAAAGCCTGTGCCTGCTCAGACAGGGTGACAGACTTGTTGGTGACGAACACGAAGGGGCGCTGCACCTCGTAGCTGCCGTCCTTGACGGTCTCCTCGCTGCACTCCACACCGCCAACGGTGACCATCTTCACGGTGTCGCCCACAGCGGACAGGGAAGCGTAGCCGATGGCCAGAGGGTTGGCCTCCACAGCGCTGATGACAGCGCCGGTAGCGGTCAGCTCCTGCGCGTACTTGCAGCTGTCCTTGACATCCACGATGCTCTCAAAGCCATCCCGGGTGCCGGAGCCAGCCTCACGGCCAATCAGAACGATCTCGCCGTCGTCGCCGCCGACCTCAGACCAGTTGGTGATCTCGCCGGTGAACATCTGCTTGAGCTGGTCAACGGTCAGATCCTCCACCTTGCTTGCATTGTTGACGATGATGGCGATGCCGTCCAGAGCGATGGTGGTGCCATCCACGTCAGCCTTCTCGTCGTCCTTCAGGGCACGAGAGGACAGGCCGATGTCCAGGGTCTTATCGGTAGCACCGGTGATGCCTGCGCCGGAACCGGTGGGGTCGTAGCTGACGGTGACACCCGGCTCAATCTCAGCAAAGCCTTCGGTCAGGGCAGCGATGACATTCTTCATGGAGGTGGAACCACCGGTAGCAACGTTGCCAGACAGGGCAGCAGCGGTAGAAGAAGCAGTGGAGCCTGCAGCGGCAGAGGTAGAAGAAGCTGCAGCAGAGGAAGCAGAACCGCCGCAGGCGGTCAGGGCAGCAGCGGCAGCAACTGCACCGCAGACAGTGAGAAACGAACGACGCGTGATCTTTTTCATAATATTTGTCCTCCAAACATCCGGGCTTTCCGTTCCCGGCTCTTGTTTTCGTGTTTTCCTTGGGTACGGCACTATTGTATCCCAGTCGGTAAGCCGCTTCGACCACAAGCGGGAAAAATCGAGGTAAATTGTTTGGACATGTTTTGGCCCCAATGTAAAATTTGGGCGCAAAAAAAGCCCGGGGTGCGGGTGCACCTCGGGCTTTTGGGGGATATTATGCTTTTTCGGCAACTAGGGAAGCACTTACCTTTCCGTCACTGGTCAGGATAAATTCAGCTGTTTTGCTTTGCAGGGTCACGCGCAGTTTCAATGTGCCACCTGCTCTGAACGCACCATCTTCAGCAACGGTGAATACAAATTCCGGCTGATAAGTTGCCGTGTTACCAAGCGGAATATCCACACTCTTGATAAGAGCGCTTCCGTTTCGCGGCTTTACTTCTTTCTCTGTGATCTGGGCCGTGAACGCATCCTTAAACGGAATAGCAATTGCACCATTTCCGTTATACTTAATTTTCACTTTGGGAATGTAGATATAGAAGAGATTGTTTTGTCCAAAGTCCTCTTTGCTATCGCGGCCCATATCTGCGGTCATGGTCACTTCAAACTCACCCAGCCCGATGGTTGCGGACGGGATCTCGCTGCCGCCTCCATCACAGCCGGTGAGGACACCAGCGGCAGAAGCGGCCAGCACAGCGGCGGCAGATGCTTTCAGAAAATCACGGCGGGAAAAAACATTGCGCATCAGAAATTCCTCCCATCTCAAATCTGGTTTGTTCCTATCACCATAGTACCATATTTACCCAGACTGTCAAGGGACAGAATTCAACCCCTCAGTCTCGCTGCGCTCGCCAGCTCCCCTAATAGGGGAGCCCTTGGCATATCGGGAAAGTCTGCACGGATGGACAAAGCACCGTCGTTAAAGCTCGACCTCCACGCCATCGGGGCGGTAGAAGGTGACGTTCCTGCGCCACTGGGGCTCGCCCATGGTGCGGCGGTAGCAGTCTGCCAGCTGCCGCACGGCTTCCTCGGGGCTGCGCACCTTTCCGCCGCAGCAGGGGAGCACCAGCACCCGGAACCAGGCATCAAAGAGATGCTCTGTCCAGCCGGTGTCCTTGGCCCCGCACCGGGCGTAAAAGCCCAGGCGGCGCACGGCCATGGCCTCGTCCTCGGCTTTTTCGGGGCACTCCGCTTCAATGAGGATGGCCTGCGCGCCCTTCTCGTGGTCAGGCAGAGCGGCCAGCAGAACGGCTCCGATGCCGCCGGCCCGATACTGGGGCAGAACGGCAAAGTAGTCCAGCTGGCTCACCTCACAGCCCACGGGCCGCACCATCAACAGATACGCCACCAGCGCGTCGTCCTCATACACGCCCCAGGTGTGGGCGGTACCGGCGGCCTCGCTGTTCAGGATCATGCTCAGGGGCTTCAGCTCTCCGGCAGGAAAATCCCGGCGCATCTCGTTCAGGTAAACGTCCGTCAGCTCTTCGGCGGTCAGCAGCCGCCAGGTCAGGCTCTCGGGGTTCATACGATACGGGTTCCTTTCTGGTAGACAGCCTGAATATTCAGTTCCTTGTCCGCCAGGATCACATTGCCGTAGCGGCCTGCAGCCAGACTGCCGTAATCATTGTCGATGCCAATGCTCTTGGCGGGGTTTTCGCTGGCGGCGCGGACAGCGCTTTCCAGCGGGACGTTCATCTCCAGCACGGCACGCTTCATGCAGTCGTACAGGCAGGTGGCACTGCCCGCAATGGTGCCGGGGTGCTCAGTCAGGGTGGCGCGGGGGCCGCTGACAGTGACCGCCTGACCGCCCAGGCTGTACTGGCCGTCGGGCAGGCCGCAGGCCATCATGCTGTCGGCGATCAGGATGACATGGTCATCCCCGAAGGTGTTGAAGGTGAACCGCACCATGGCCGGGTGGATGTGAACGTTGTCGGTGATGAGCTCCACCTCCGCGCCCCGTTCCAGCGCCGCAATGATGGGGCCGGGCTCCCGATGGGTGATGCCGGGCATGGCGTTGTACAGGTGGGTCATGTGGGTCGCGCCTGCGTCAAAGGCGGCGTTGGCGGTGTCGTAGCTGGTGCAGGTGTGGGCAATGGAGATGCGCACCTCGTCATGGCAGGCGGCAATGAACTCCAGTGCACCCGGCTCCTCCGGGGCGATATCCACCAGCTTGATCAGGCCGTTTGCCCGCTTCTGCAGGCGGCGGAACATTGCAACATCTGCCTTGTGGAGATACTCCGGGTTCTGGGCACCCACCTTGTTGGGGCTGATGAAGGGTCCCTCCATGTTGATACCCACAAGGTCTGCGCCTCTGCCGTTTTGATGGGCGGCGGCGGCATCCATCACGCCGTTCAGGATCTCTTCCGAGAAAGTCATAGTGGCGGGGCAGATGGCCAGCACGCCCTTACCGGCCTCAAAATCGGCCAGGGTCTGGATGGCTTCTTCATTGCCGTCACAGAAATCCTTGCCCATAGCACCGTGGAAGTGGATATCCACAAGGCCTGGCAGAGCGTAAGCGCCCTTGGCATCCACGATCTCTTCGCCTTCCTCCGGCTGTGCAAAGGGCACGATGCGCCCCTCCCGGATGGTCAGGCTCCCCTCCTCAAAGGTGTGGCGGGGGGTATAAATCAGAGCATTTTTGATGATCATTTTAATGCCTCCTAAACCTCTCCGTCTGCGAAGCAGACGGAGAGGTTTCGTCTTACAGCAGGCTCAGTGCTTCCTCATCGGCCACAAGAATGCAGTCGGGGTGCATCTGCAGGATGGAGCCCGGGCACTCGGGGGTCACAGGGCCGGAGACGACCGCCTTGACTGCCTTGGCCTTTGCCAGACCGTTGGCCACCACCAGAACCTTGCGGGCCTGCATGATGGTCTTGATGCCCATGGTGTAGGCCTGCTTGGGCACCAGATCCTCGTTGCCGTCAAAGAAGCGCTTGTTGGCCTCGATGGTGGCAGGGGTCAGATCCACGCAGTGGGTCTCCAGCTCAAAGGCCTCGCCCGGCTCGTTGAAGCCGATGTGGCCGTTGGGGCCAAGGCCCAGCAGCTGCAGGTCGATGCCGCCCACGCTGTGGATGATCTCGTTGTACTTTTTGCAGGCATCCGCAGCATCGGGGTTGGTGCCGTCGGGCAGGTGGATGGCCTCGGGGCGGATGTTGACCTTGTCAAACAGGTTCTTGTGCATAAAGCTCCAATAGCTTTCGGGATGCTCCTTGGGCAGGCCGCGGTACTCGTCCAGATTGACGGTGGTGACCTCAGAGAAATCCAGGTCGCCCTTGTTGTACCAGTCCACCAGCTGAGCGTATGCGCCAACAGGGGTGCCGCCGGTCGCCAGACCCAGCACGCAGTTGGGCTTCATAATGACCTGTGCGGAGATGATGTTGGCAGCCTTGCGGGACATGTCCTTGTAATCTTTTGCACGAATGATCTTCATAATGGGGAACCTCCTGTTATTTTGCTTTGTTGTTTTCAGTATAGCATATTTTCCGGCCAAAAGGGTAGCCGGTTTGTGAACAAAACAAAATGCCGCCGAAAGCGGGGCGTAAACGCCCGCCCTCAGCGGCATTTTTACAGTTTGGGAATGGATGCGGAAGCAACCAGCCTTCCGCACGGAAACGTGCTCAGAAGGATGCTTACAGCATCTTCTTCAGCTCATCATACACGAACTGCACCTTGGTGCCGATGATGACCTGGCAGGTGGTCTTGTCGGGGCGGATGACACCGGCAGCACCGGCAGCCTTCACAGCCTTCTCATCCACAGCGGTGTAGTCCTTAATGGTGAAGCGCAGGCGGGTAGCGCAGTAGTCCACGCTGGAGACGTTCTCCTTGCCGCCGATGGCCTTCAGCACGCCAGCAGCAACCTCAGTGTAGTTGTTGTTGGCCAGAACGACCTTCTTTTCAGCCTCTTCGGCATCCTCGTCCTCACGGCCGGGGGTCTTCAGGTCGAACTTGGTGATGGCGAAGTAGAACACGAAGTAGAACACCACGAATGCAGCGATGCCCAGAGGAATGATCATCCAGGTCTTAGCAGCTGCAGGCAGAGAAGCGGAGAACACCAGGTCGGTAGCACCTGCGGAGAAGCAGAAGCCAGCACGGAAACCGGAGTAGTAGGTGATGATGGTGAAGATGCCGTACAGAGCGGAGTACACAACGTACAGCGGGAAGCACAGGAACATGAAGCCGAACTCAAAGGGCTCGGTAACGCCGCAGACGAAGGCGCAGATAGCAGCGGACAGAACCAGACCGATGGCAGCCTTCTTGTTCTTGGCGGTACGGACCATGGCCAGTGCAGCACCGGCGATACCGAACATCATGCAGGGGAAGAAGCCGGACATGTACATACCCAGGCTCCAGCCCACGTCAGCAGAGGTCTCGCCTGCCCAGAAGTGGGACAGGTCGCCCAGGCCGATGGTGTCGAACCAGAACACGTTGTTCAGAGCGTGGTGCAGGCCGGTGGGGATCAGCAGACGGTTCAGGAAGGCGTAGATGCCAGCACCGATGCCGTTCATGCCTGCGATGCCTCTGCCAATGGCGACCAGTGCATCGAAGATGACGGGCCAGACGAACAGCAGAGCGACAGAAACAACGATGGAGATCAGGCCGGTGGCAATTGCAACGAAGCGCTTGCCGGAGAAGAATGCCAGCCAGTCAGGCATCTGAGTGCTCTTGAACTTGTTGTAGCAGGCTGCACCCACCACAGCGGCCAGGATGCCGATGAAAGAGTTGCCGGCCACCTTCTGGAAAGCGATGTAGGTAGCGGTGCCCTCTTCCAGGGTGCGCACCATGCTGACCACGCCGGGGCTCAGCAGCTGCTGCATCATCAGGTAGCTGACCAGGCCAGCCAGACCAGCGGTACCGTCGTGGTCATCAGCCAGGCCCACGGCTGCGCCGATGGCGAACAGCCATGCCATGTTATCGCTCAGAGCGCCGCCTGCCTTGACCAGCAGGAAGCCAACGGTGTAAGCTGCACCGGAAGTTGCAGCACCGGGAACGCCCATGACACCCGGGGCCAGGGCATAACCGAGACCCATCAGGATGCCGCAGATCGGCAGCACAGCGACGGGAAGCATCAGAGCTTTGCCCAGTTTCTGGAGATACTTCATCATAAGACACATTCCTCCTTAAAGAATGTTGTTGTTATGGATGCCTCTGGTTGCAGGCTGTCCATAATTGCGTAACAATATTTTAACACATCCTCCGAAAAAAAGAAATAGGGTCCACGCCCGTTTTCGCAATTTTGCACCAAAAATCCTTGAATTTGCATCTTTCGTGAAAAACTTTTTGGAATTATTGCGCATTTCAGAGCAGGATCTTGAAAAAACTTTTCTTTTGCTCTTTCTCCCCAAACCGCTTGCATCCCGCGCCGGAATCGGGTACTATACTTATAAATAGAAAACACAAGACCCAGGGAGGTTCTTTTTATGGAATGGACTGATATCCGCCTGACCGTGGCCAAGGCCGATGCCGACAACGCCGAGGCCGTTGCCACCATGATCGCCGAAGGCGGCATCTATATCGAGGATTACAGCGACATCGAGCAGCAGGTGGCCGAGATCGCCCATGTGGATCTGATCGAGCAGGAGCTGCTGGACAAGCCCCGTGACACTGTGATCATCCACATGTATCTGGAGCCGGGCGCTTCCCCCGTGGAGACGCTGGCCCTCATTCAGGCCCGAATAGAAGCGGCAGGCATCGCCTACACCGTGGAGACCGAGGGCGTGGAGCAGGAGGACTGGCAGAACGGCTGGCGCAAATACTACCACCCCATGGACATTGGCAAACGGCTGGCCATCGTGCCCTCCTGGCAGGAGTACGACACCGACCGCGTCAAGCTGATCCTTGACCCCGGCCTCGCCTTTGGCACCGGCGGCCACGAGACCACCAGCCTCTGCCTGGAAGCGCTGGACGAGCGGGTCAGGGGCGGTGAGCGGGTGCTGGACATCGGCACCGGCAGCGGCATCCTTGCCATTGCCGCCCTCAAGCTGGGCGCAGGCAGTGCCGAGGGTGTGGACATCGACCCCGTGGCCGTGCGCACCGCAGGCGAGAATGCGGCCCTGAACGGCGTGGCCGACAAGCTGACCGTTCTGGTGGGTGACCTGTCCGACAAGGCCAGCGGCAGGTACGATATCATCACCGCCAACATCGTGGCAAACGCCATCATCAGCCTTGCCCCCGCCGTGCCCGGCCTGATGGCCGAAAATGCCACCTTTATTGCCAGCGGCATCATCGACAGCCGCAAGGACGAGGTGATCGCCGCTCTGGAAGCCGCCGGCCTGACCGTGCAGGAAGTGAAGGAGAAGCGCGGCTGGGAGTGCATTATTTGTAAAAAGTCGAATTAAACCCCACCGTCAATGCTCCGCATTGCCACCGCCCCTAGTAGGGGCGGCCTTGGCAAAACGGTTAAGCTTTACGAAATGCCAAGGGCCCCACTATTAGGAGCAACAGCAACAACCGCCGCCAGTGGCGGATAAAGGGCGTTGCTGTTGGGGCCGCGGCCAGCAAGACATAAGTGTTGTTTACAACACGAAATGAATGCTGGGAGCCGCAACCCGTACCTGTCGCCGAAGGCGACTGAGAGGTTTAATACGTATAAATAAGGAGGACGTAGTCCCGTGACGAAACTTTTGATCCTGAGCGACAGCCACAACAGCGCCAGTGCAGTGGAGCGCATCCTGCACGCAGAAAGCGATGCAAATGCCGTTGTCTTTTTGGGAGATGGCCTGCGCGACCTGGAAGAGGCGCTGACCCTGCACCCCAAAATGAAGGTCTACGCCGTGGCCGGCAACTGCGATTTTGGCGCGTTGGAGCCGCTGGACGGGCTGGCTGCCTTCGATCAGGTGGTCGTTTTCTATACTCACGGTCACATGTACGGCGTAAAATACGATCTGGACACGCTGGCGGATGCCGCCGCCGCCCGCGGCGCTGAGGTGGCATTGTTCGGCCACACCCACAAACCCATCGCCCTCCAGAAAAACGGCGTGTTCCTGTTCAACCCGGGTTCCTGCGGCCGCTGCTACACCGGCCCCAACACCTACGGCGTGATGCTGTTGGACAAGGGTAAGATCACCAGCTTTGCACACAAAGAGGTACCGCAGCAATGAGCATCAATGAGGTGCGTTATCTGCCCGAATGCGGCAGCACCAACGCGTATATGAAAGAGCATTTTGAAGAGTTCGGCCCGGTGGGCGCGGTATACACCACCAACCAGACCGCCGGGCGGGGCCGCCTTGGCCGCACCTGGGTCAACGCCGAGGGCAAGGCGCTGTACTACACAGTCGCCATCCGGGAGCCGCTGGCGCAGCCCGCCACCCTGCCCCTGCTGGCCAGCCTTGCCGTGCGCAGACAGCTGGCCCTGCGCTACGGCGTGGACTGCCAGATCAAGTGGCCCAACGACCTGCTGCTGAACGGCAAAAAGATCGTGGGCATCCTGTGCGAAAGCGTCTGCTACGGCTACCAGCAGCAGGGCCGGGGCATCCTGTGCGGCATTGGCATCAACCTGGCCCAGCCCCAGAGTTATTTTGATGCCGCTGACCTGCCCCATGGCACCTCGCTGGCCCTGCAGGGTGCCGCGATCGATCTGGAGCAGGATCCCGGCTGGCTGGCCGAGGCTTTGACGGATTTCGGCTTTGATCGGCCCCTGTACACCTTTGCGCGGGATGGCTTTGCACCTTTCCGGGAGGAGTACAAGGCCGCCTGTGTCAACATCGGACGGCGGGTGACCTTTGACCTGCCGGACGGCGGGCAGGGAGCAGGCGAGGCCGTGGATGTGGACGAGGAGGGCCGTCTTGTTGTCCGCACCGACAGCGGCGAGGAGCATGTGTTCACCGGCGAGGTCTCCGTGCGCGGCATCTACGGTTCCCTCTGAAACTTGATATAACACAGCGCCCCCGGCAGAGGATCGCTCCGCCGGGGGCGCTGTTTCAGACAAACAAAAGTCCCCTCCGGCGCTTGCGGTACACCGGAGGGGACTCTTGTTTTGGGGTATTGCTTTGGTGTGAGGAGGAATCATGTGCAAGGGAGACGGTTGCGGCCCCGCTCCCTTGTGCTCATAGTATACCCGATTTCGGCGCAAAAGTCATTACTTTCTTGTGAAATCTTGTGAAAATTCTGTTAAGCTTCGCACGAAATTATTTCGCTCACTTGTTTTCACCTTTTTCCTCTTTCCGCAGGGCTGCGGCGTGACGGCGGCCCTCCCCCACATAGTGGGCGGCATTGGCAAGGCTGGCAGCTGCCTGTTCGGGGCTGACCTGCTTGATGATCTTCCCCGGAACCCCCACCACAAGGGAATCGTCCGGGATGATCTTGCCTTCCGGCACCAGCGCACCGGCCCCGATGATGCAGTTTTTGCCCACAACACAGTGGTTGAGCAGGGTGGCGTGCATCCCGATCAGGGAACCGTCTCCCACGGTGCACCCGTGGACAAGGGCACAGTGGCCCACGGTCACGTTTTTGCCCAGCGTGACCGCCCCGCCCGGGTCACAGTGGAGCACCGCATTATCCTGCACATTGGTGTTCTCGCCCAGGGTCAGGGTGCCGTCGTCCCCGCGCAGAACCGCACCATACCAGACCGAGGAGCCCGGCCCCAGCACCACATCACCCAGCACCGTGGCGTTGGGTGCCACGAACACCGCACCCTCGTCCCGGGGAACTTTTCCACCAAAAGGCAACAACATTGTGAAAAACCACCTTTCTCTTTTCCGTCATTTATGGTATTCTTTTATATAGTATTTTAGTTTTTGATTCAGGGAAGCCGGGAGCTTCCGTTGGAGGATACGCTTATGCAGAACTCTACTCTCTTCCGCCGGGCAGCTGCCCTGCTGCTGACCGCAGCGCTGGCCCTGACCCTTGTCCTGCCCGGTCTGGCCGCATACGAAATGCCCATCCAGACCGTGAACGAGGGCGAGTCGGTCTATCTGTTCAACGCGGACATCGACAAGCCCATTCTGGAACAGAACGCGGACCAGCAGCGCTACATTGCCAGCCTGACCAAGATGATGACAGCCCTGCTGTTTCTGGAAAGCGGCAAGGACATGAACGCGGAGATCACCATCCCCGCCAGCCTGACCCAGGAATTCAAGGACATTCAGAACGCCAACGGCAGCACCATCAACCTGCGCATCGGTGAAACGGTGCGCCGCATCGACCTGCTGTACGGCCTGCTGGTGGCCAGCGCCAACGACGCGGCCAGTGCGATCGCCAGTGATGTTTCGGACGGCGACCTGACCGCCTTTGTGGCACGGATGAACCAGCGTGCCAAAGAGCTGGGCTGCACCAGCACCAGCTTTACCTGCGTGCACGGCCTGTATGATTACGGCAACGTCTCCTCGGCCCACGATCTGGCCCTGATTGCCAAGTCCTGCGCCGAGAACGAGACCTATATGCAGGTGGCAAACACCCTGAGTTATACCCTGCCTGCCACCAACCTGCACCAGAACGAACGCACCATCACCTCCACCAACCTGATGCTCAACCCGGAGTACCCCTACTACCGGGATTACATCCGGGGCATGAAGACCGGTTTTACCACCCTGGCGGGCCGGTGCTATGTGACCTTTGCTCAGAAGGACGGCCACACCTACGGGCTGGTGGTGCTGGGCTCCGACCTTGACAACATTTACAGGGAGGCCTCCGAGATCCTGGACTGGGCCTTTGCAAGTTTTTCTGACCGGGAGCTGGTGGACACCGAGACCCCGCTGACCACCGCCCCCCTGAAGAAGTGCCGTTCCTATGAGGAAGTGGAGCTTTACGCTGCCGCGCCGGTCAGCGGCTACGGCCATGCGGACGACAAGGTGACCTTCACCTACGACCTTCAGGAGAACATCTCCGCCACCGTCAAGGACGGAGCTGTCCTTGGCACGGCCACCGTTTATCTGGACGGCTATGAGGTGGGCACGGTAGACCTTGTGACCCATCAGGAATATGTCTCCGACTTTCGCACCGACCTTCAGTCCACGCTTCTCCTGATGGCGGCTCTCATCGTTCTTCTGGCTGTTCTCAGCTTCTTCACCCTTGTTGCCGGGGGCGGCTCGCTGAATCTGGGTCGGCGCAGAAAAGCACGGAGAAGATAATCTCACCCTCTCAGTCTCGCTAACGCTCGACAGCTCCCCCGAAGGGGGAGCCAAGGGCTATTCCAGATATAGCAGCATTTACCCTCTTTGATGTTTTGCCTCTCCCTTCGGGAGAGGTGGCATTGCGCAAGCAATGACGGAGAGGGTTGTTTCTTTTTATAGTGCTCTGAACTTTGCAGCCAGCACACTCAAGGTGATCTTGGGGTTCACCTGCGCACCCAGCCGCTGGATCGCCGCATCGGCGGCTGCAAGGGCCTTGCGGGCGGCATCGCCCTGCACCGGGGCACGGGGGCTGCCGCGCAGCCCTGCGGCCGCTACGGCCCGGAAATCAGCCAGCAGAGCGGCGGCACCCACCTTATCCTTTTCGTAAGCTGACAGCAGAACAGCGGCGGCATAGCTGTCCTGCGCGGCCGCTGCTTTGGCAAGGGCAAGCGCCTTGTCCACCTGCGCCCGGCGGGCCTCATCCCGGGCCGCATCCAGCACTGTGCCGATGTGGCCATCGAACAGCTCACTGTACAGGGCGGCATCCTTGCTGTCCACCCCCTGTGCGGTGCAGTAGCGGGCACAATCGGTGGGGGAAACAGGAGCCACCGCAAAGCTGATGCAGCGGCTCCGGATGGTGGGCAGAACGCCCGCCAGCGAATCCGCCGTCAGCAGAAAAAGCACGCCCTCGGGCGGCTCCTCCATGACCTTCAGCAGGGCGTTGGCCGATTCCTCGTTCATCCGCTCCACATGGTAGAGCAGCACAGCGCGTCCCTCTGCCGAAAGGCTGGTGTTGAAGATCTCGCTGCGCATGGCCGTGACCTGACCGACCAGATACCGCCCGCCGCTGCCCATACCGGTCACGGAGATGGCTTCCCGGACGATGCCTGTCTCGATCTGGCCGCTGTCGCGCTTACCGGCCTTTGCCACGGCACGGCAGCACTCGCCCCGGAGCAGGGCTTCGGCGGGCGCGCCGCCGTTGGGGTAAAGGTAATCCGCCGCCACGCAGCGGGCCGCAAACCCGGTTCCCAGCCCCTCTTCGCCCACCAGCAGAACACTGTGGGTCATGCGGCGGCCCCCCAGCATCAGCCGGACGCTGGTCTTTAATTCCGAATTGCCTTCCAGACGATCAATTAGCATAACTTTCCCGTTTCTTCTTTTCCTATGCGTCTACGCAAACCCCTGCCTTACTGCCAAGGGCTCCCCTACTAGGGGAGCTGGCGAGCGTCAGCGAGACTGAGAGGTTTAACGCCGATTTTTCCTCTTCCACTGCTCCCGGCGCACCCAGGCACGGATGTTATGCCAGGCCTGCGGCCCGAAGAACAGAAGGAAGCCCAGCATACAGAGCAGATAGTTCAGCTTGCCCAGCATCCCCATGCTCAGGAAGCTGAACACCCACAGGGCGGCGGCAAAGATGCCGAAATACTTCACCTTGAGGGGGATGACGAAGAAGAGCAGCACCTGCAGCTCCGGGTAAAGCATGGCAAAGGCCAGCAGGAGGGAGAGGGACAGGCAGTAGGTATCGGCAGAACCTGTCAGCAGGCAGGCCAGCCACGCGCCTGCCATCCCCAGCAGGACGTAGAGGTTGAAGCGGAAATCGCCCCACTCCCGTTCCAGCGCGCTGCCGACAAACCAGGTAAAATAGATGCCCAGCACCACGCTGAGCGGCCCACCGCCCGAAAAAGGCACCAGAACAAAGGTGAACAGCCGCCAGATCTGCCCGGCGAACAGGGCACTGCGGCTCAGGGAGAGATAAAAGGAAATATACTGGTTGACGAACAGTTCAATGGCGTAGACCAGGATCTGGCCGCCGATGAGGATGTTGATGAGGTTGGGAATGCAGAACCGGCCGTATTTCCGTTCCAGCTTGGTGATCCAGTTCATAGGCAGAAGCCTCCGTTATTCGTAAAATTTGCGCCCCGTTGGCTGGGAACGCTCTCTTTTTTCATTGTACCATGATTGACAGGGCCATTCAAGGCGAAGGGTGTGAACAAAGGGATCTGGCTGTCTGTTCATCCGAGTGCTAAAACAGCAGGTTGTATCCACTTTTGGTGTATTCAGATGGACTTATCCACTCTTTCCACTGGGTTTTCCACCGGAATTGTGAAAAAAGCCCCGGTTTTCCCACGATGTTTTCCACTTTTTCCACTGAGTTTTCCACATTTTCCTGTGAAGCGTTTTATACATGGTGTATTGTACCGCGCGGATCTTTGCGAAAATCAGGGGAATTATGGGCCTTTGCACCTTTTTTCCGAAAGAAAGTCAAACCCAAAAATTTACTTTTTACAGCAGGCAGAAAATCCGCTCGTTGAATTTCTCCCCGTTGGAATGAAGGAACCGCTAATTTTCCACACCCGCTTTCTACAAAAATCGATCTGTGGAAAACAGCGGGAAAACTTTAGTTTTCAACAAAAAGAAACAACCCTCTCCGTCATCGCTGCGCGCTGCCACCTCTCCCAAAGGGCGAGGCTATGCTGCCTTTATCTCAGGCCAGCAATAGGCTCCCCCTTCGGGGGAGCTGGCAAAGCCGTCAGGCTTTGACTGAGAG
>OJSJ01000168.1_pt1 | contig 79331 bp, 69 predicted proteins | sample 1599381 | NCBI WGS metagenome assembly OJSJ01 (sample SAMN04168658, study PRJEB22393) | human gut metagenome | biome: human gut microbiome; feature: stool | host: Homo sapiens | collected 2014-03-24 | reverse complement strand
GCGCATGGAAGAAGGAATTGTCAATCAGTGAGAACTTTGGAGGCGAACTTGGTCAAGCGCTCGTCGAATGCGTGAACATAAAGCGGCAACTGGAACATGCAAAAGCATCGGTACGATGCTCGATTGAGTGGTGCTTCCTCTGGCTGAAGAGGATTTATGGCTATGCCAAGGTTCGTTATCGCGGGTTGGCGAAAAATCACAGTCGAGCGCTCACGTTGTTTGCACTCTACAACTGCAACCGCTTGCGCAAATGGTGCGCTCCGCCAAGGCTACCTTGCTGATTATCCCGAAACTCTGGTGCGCGCTTCGTCTCGAGTGCCATGGGGGCTTGCCGACTCTTGAAAACGATATTTGCCCAATTTTTAGGCAAATATCGAGTTGTTTCAGCATTATTCGGAAAAATCGAACGACTAACGTTCACGGGAACTTTCGACGCTTTTCAACACCTGGTCAAAAGTCACTCGTTTAAACAAATCTGCTTCCCCCATCGTTCAGAGATGGGGGTTTTGAAGAGCTTCCTTAGAGAGATTAATGAAAAAATAGAAAACAGAAAGTCTGAGGCCGAATATTGGGATAAAAAACAAAACGATTATGAAAGACTTAAGGAAGACGTAGAAGAGCTAAAAGGAGAAAAAGAAAACCTAAAATCCGAAGTTGAAAAGAAAAAGAGAGAAGTCGATGCGCTCAGAAAAATAGGATTTCTGCCATCCGATGAAATGACGGAAATTAAAAACAACAATGACTTAGATTCGAGTTATCTCCAGATTAATTCAAAAAACCAATGGAAGGCGGAGCTCTCGCGAATTGAAGGATATCTCTCAAAGAATCATGCAATATATTCAAGAAACTTGGTAAAGGTTTTTACCGCGCTTTTGCAAACTCAGGACATGATTGTATTGGCGGGGAGATCGGGTTCCGGCAAGACGAGTTTTTGTCGTCTATATGGTGATGCCGTGGGGGCCGAAGTTACGATAGTGCCTGTTAAACCAAATTGGATGAGTACGGAAGATTTGCTAGGATATTTTAATCCGGCTTCACAAACCTATGTCCCTACAGCATTTTATGATGCGATTAAAAATGCTGCTAGTCATCCGGAAAAGTTGCATTTGATTGTTTTGGATGAAATGAATATGGCGAAACCTGAATATTATTTCGCAGACTTTCTTAGTTGCATGGAGAATAGAGGAAGCCGAGAAATTACTTTATCTATTTCAGGAAAGAAAGGAGGCGAAGATTCTGTAGAGGATTCAAGCCTTTTAAAGAGTGAACTCACTGCCGTCAGCAAGGTAATAGCTTCCTTCATAGAGGAAGGAGAAGAATTTTCTTTATATAACCTTCTTGACGATAAATTTTATCGCGAATTGCTTCTTGAAAATTTGACTCATTGTGGTCAAGACAGTAGATTGCTAGAGAAGATTATTTCGATTGCGAAAGAATCTGCAACCGTTCAAGCGAATAAACGATATGATCTATCGATTACTGACAATATTCGTTTTATTGGAACGATCAATGTCGATGAGACAACTCATTTCTTCTCTCCAAAGGTCTTAGATCGTGTACACGTGCTCAAAGTCGATGCTCCTCGACTCGTGAATAAAAATGGCGTACTTAAGCTCGAGGCGGAAGATATCTGTACTGGAACTGGCGAGAAAAAAAATATTTCCGCTCTTTCCTTTGGACAACGTCAACAGTATGAGGAATTGGATCTATCTAATCTGTTGCTTAAAAACCTTCATTCACTTCAGGATGTATCTAGAAATTTAGGTATCGATCTTAGTTTTCGCGTAATGAGGCAGGCTCTAACTTATCAGGCTGCCATGCAAAGTCTTGATGTTAATTTTGATGGTAATGAAGTCGTTGATACAATAATTCGAACCAAATTGATGCCCAGGATGGTGTTTGACGCTGCTTCGAATATGTCTGGTGGAGGTAAGGGTAGCAAGACTGAAGCGATGAAGCAATTTGTCCGTATTCTCGAAAACATTGATGTTTCGGAAGACTGTAAACAAGAAGCAAAGGCCTTATTGCAACAAGCTGAAAATGGGGATAATCAGGTTAATTATTGGGCTCTCTGATGTTTGAGTTTTGTCACTTTAGATTCGGTCCTTACGGAACTCCTTCTTTTGTTAGAGAAGGGGGGATTTTCGAAGATGGAATGGAGCTGACGGCATTTTCAAAAGATAAAACGCTGCCTGCGTTTAGGTCATTGACTCCAGAGGTTTTCCCTATAGATGAGGGACCTGAATTATTGGATAGTTTCTTTTTCTGCGGGAAAAAGTGGTGGTATTTCTACCAAATTGTTGAAGATTCTTCCGTGGGGAGAGTTTATCGTACATCGGAAATCTATCGTTCAGTAGGATATATTCCTGTTAATTGGAGTGATGGTAGTGGATTTTTAATATGCGTAGAATGTCAACCTTTTTCGAAAGAATCGCTAGACAATCTGTTCTTGGCATTTAAATCTAATTTGATGGGAATGATTTTATCTACTTCCAATCCGTCGTCAGTTGGACAGAGGTTGATAAAATGCGATTCTAACGGAACGCTGTATGATGAATGCGTCTTTGAGGAATTAATTTCCTCTATGGAACTTCTAACATCTCGATTAAAGTCTAGGTTGACTATCAAAGATGATTTTGTAGATGTAGAAAAAACCAGAATGACGGCTGCCACTCTTCTACGAAAATTAAAGTCTCCCAATTCAAAGACTGTTTTAGGTCGAGTTGTGTCTAGGAGTTGGAATACTGGCGAAAATCGTTTCTTACATAAGACTGTATTGAGAGCGCTTAAACTTGTCGACCTGACCGAAGAGTTGCTCGAGGTTAACTCTGATTGTCGAATTCTTGAAACAAGGGATCGAGAGGCCTTGTCTCAATACAGAGAAAGACTGAATCGATGCAGAAGTGTTTTTGAAAGAAAAGAAATATCATCAAGTGTTGTCGACTTTAATTTTATCGTTTTTCAAAACGATTACTATTATTCACGATTTTATAAGATCCAAAAGGCCTTTTTTTCGTCACTGCTAAAGCTGGATGGGCTGTCTTACTTGATTTCTTCCATAAAAAGAATGAACGTAACCCATCTGTCTCAAGTCTATGAAAGGTGGTGTTTGGTAGGTTTGATACGCATATTGAAGGATGTGTATGGATTTGTTCCAGAAAAAGGCTGGGTAGATGGATTTGTGAAAGATATAGTCGCGGATGAATACAACGTATTTGTCATGTTCAGGCATCCTGAATTTCGATACGAAATCAAGCTGACTTATGAGTGCGAATTTTTAAAATATAAAAATGGGCGCCCGTATAGGCCTAGGCCGGATTTTGTTTTAGAGTTGAATGACCCTAAATTTTCAATGAGAAAGTTTCCGAAATTGGTTCTCGATGCAAAGTTTAGAACGATATTTGGGCCGATTGATTGTCGTAACAAGCTGGAAGAGCTAGTTTATGATAAGCAATATGGTGAGGATGGATTAAATCATGTGTATTTGTTGTATCCGACCTCAGAAGAGGTTCGGCCATCATACTTTGGCTTGATGAATGGGCATAAAGGATGGATTCATGCATTTCCTGATGACGGTGAAGACTTCAAGAAAACTGGGTTGGTAGATGTTATCCTGGAATGGTTGCAGACAATTGAATATGAAAACGACCATGAGGACTTAGATCAGAAACTTTGTCCCTCCTGCGGTTCCAGCGGAAAAGAATATTTGGAACAGAGTGTAATTGAATGCGACTACAAAGGTTCTCCTATAAAATGGAAATTGGAATGCCGGCGTTGTGGATGCAAAAGGATTCAAACATACTGTCATCAATGTGGACATAAACCCATTTTCTTGAATGGTGGAAGTTCCTATTTTAGGTTTGGACTAACGAAGTTTGCGTGTCCCGAATGTGGTGAACCCTTGGACCGATGAGCTTTGATACGAACAGAATTGGGGAGCCAAGTCCTCACTATGGATCCCTGCATTGGTGACGTCAAGAGTTTTCTCTTTCATGGCTTTTGTGGATATAGAGCCTTGTACTAACGGGAGAAGTGAGCGTTGCTTTTCTGGTCAACCCGACTGGCTTTGGCGAGTATCTCGTCGAGCCGTGCCGTTGTCTCGATGACGGTGCCGCCTGCGGCGAAGCTGCCCTGATCGGCGATCGTGAGGGGAGCTGCGGCGGCGAGTGATGCGGCAAGGGAGGCTGCCGGCAGCGTGAGCGTGAAGCGGATGGTCATGATGATTACTCCAGAGGCAGCCTGCGGGTGCAGAGCCACTCGACGATCTTCGGGTCTCGATGAGAGAAAAAGCGGCTCGTGCCCGTGTCGAGCGTCGCGATTTTCGCCATGTCCTCGGGCGTGAGCTTCACGTTTGAGGCGGCGAGGTTCTCCGCCATGCGTGCGGGCGAGACGGTCTTCGAGATCGAGATGATGCCGCGTTCGGCAAGCCACGCAAGCGCCACCTGCGCGACCGTGGCGCCGCGGTCTGCGGCGATCTCCCTGAGCACGGGATTCTCTAAGAGGCCGTCCCTGCCTTCGGCAAAGGGCGCCCATGCCGAGGGCATGACGCCGAGCGCGCGGTTGACGGCGTCGGCCTCCCGCTGCTGGCAGAACGGATTCACTTCAATCTGATTGACCGTCGGGCGAATGCGCTGGTGGAGCGCAAAGTCCGTGATGCGGTCGGGCTGGAAGTTGCTCACGCCGATCGCCCTCAGGGCGCCCGCTTCATAAAACCGCTCCATCGTGCGCCATGCGCCATAAATGTCGCCATAAGGCTGATGGATCAGGTACAAGTCGATCGTGTCCGTTCTGAGCAGCTCGAGCGAGCGCCTGATGGCGCGCTCGGCGCCCGCTTCTGAAGTGTCCTGCACCCAGAGCTTCGTGGAGATGAAGAGTTCGGAGCACGGGATGCCCGAGCAAGCGACGGCGCGGCCGACGGCCCTCTCGTTGAGGTAGGAGGCGGCGGTGTCGATGCCGCGCCAGGCACTGAGGACTGCGGCTTCGCATTCCGTGGGATCGGTGATCCTGTAGACGCCGAAGTTCATGGCAGGCATCTTCACACTATTGGAAGGTTCAATCCTCTCCATGTCGGATTCCTGTCCGTGATTGTGTTTCGGGCGTCAGAGACAGCCGTTTTCCGGACCTTTGCGTCCTGCGGGCGCACGGCCCCGTAGACCGTGAGGTGCGTGCCGAGCCTGCGGCCTGCGAGCAGCGCCTCGAAGGCCTCGCGGGTGTGCATGAGGCCGCCGCCCCCGTGGGTGTTGGCGGTGAGGATCTTCTTGGCGCTGAGGTCGACGGACCTGATCCAGGTCTGCAGCGGCATCGCCGCGTGGTGCCACCACGTGGGCGTGGCGAGCACGACTACGTCGTAGTCGTCGGGATTGAAGGCGAGCGGCCTGATCGGACGGATGACGCCGCGCTGGAGCTCGTCCTTCACGATCTCGGTGGCGGAACCATAGCTTTCCGGATAGGGCTCGACGGTCTCGACGCGAAAGAGCGCCGCGCCCGTCATGTGTCGGACCGCCTCGGCGAGACTTTTCGTGTTGCCCGTCTTCGTGAAGTAGACGACGGCGATGCGGCGCCGCAGCCGAGGGCGGTGATGGCAAGGGCGGCGGAGGCGAGAAGACGGCGCTTTTGCATGATGTTTCTCCATGAGGCCGGCGGAGCCTGAGCTCCGTCGTTGCAGTCATGGTAGAAAAAACGCGCCCTCGGGACGATGTCGAGATGTCTCAAGTTCCTGCCCGATCCTCTCAATCCTGAGAGGCGTGCCTCAGGCCTCCATTATGGAGGCGCATTTCCCTGCGTCGGAGGCGGCGACCGACTTCTCCCTGATGTCCCTGGCGGGCGCGTCTCCGAAGAGGCGCTTGTATTCGCGGGAGAACTGTGAGCAGCTTTCGTAGCCCACGCGTCTTGCCGCGGCCTCGACGCCGAGGGACTCGACGAGCATAAGGCGCTGGGCCTCGTGAAGGCGCAGGCGCTTCTGGTACTGCACGGGCGAGAGCGAGGTGACGGCCCTGAACTGGCGGTGGAAGGTCGACGGCGCCATGGCGGTGCGCTCCGAAATCGTCGCGATGTCGAGCGGCTCGTCAAAGTGCTCGCGAAGCCAGCGAACGGCCGTGAGGATGCGGGATCCCGGCGCGGCCTCCGAGCAGACGTCGGCCAGAACCCGGCCCTGAGGGCCTTCGAGAAGCAGATAGTGGATCTCCTTGAGGATCATGGGCCCGAGAACCGTCGCACGGCGCGGGCTGTGCATGGCCTCAAGGTAGCGCACGAGCGCATTGAGAATTTCGTCGGGCAGGTGCTCCACACTCACGCTCTCCTGTGCGTCGCGGCCGTTCGGGGCGGGCCTGAGTTCGGGCGCCTCGGTGAGGAGCTCCGTGATGATCGCACGGTCAAGACGAATGGAGAGCGACAGGAAGGGTTGCTCGGGCGAGGCGTTCCGGATCTGATAGGCGCCGGGAAGGTCGAGCGCCACGACGACCGCCTCTCTCGCGCCGTAGACGACGGGGCGTCCGCCGATGAGGCTTTCCTTCTCGCCGCCGAGCCCTAGCGTCATCATTGGATGGTAGAAACACTGGCGGCTTTGCTGCGGCCCGTTGAAGCGGGTGAGGGCCAGACAGGGCATCGGGTTTTCGATGCGGCCCTCTTCAGGCAGGGCCTCGAGGACGAGATTTCGAAGGCGTTCGAGCATTTGGACGGATCTTCGTACAGAACTTGAGCATGGAATCATGTCCAATACTCTGCCTTTCCTGCAGGGGCTCGTCAAGCGTGCCGCCTGCACGATCCTCTCGCAGCCCTGTCCGATGCCCTTATGCGGCGGGGCGAGAAGTCCGTTCTTAAGTCCTTCTTCCGATCGTCCGAACAGCTGAGGCAGGTCGTTCGGCTTTTCCGTGAGTTTTCGGTTTTTTGGGGGCATTGAGTGCGAAAGTGAAAGATTTCACGCAAAAAGTGAGACTTTTAGGGAGAACGTCCTAGGCACTTCTGCCCAGAAGGTCTGATGATTCGCACGAGAAGGCGATTCTCCTGCTGCGAGGGCCTGAGGAGGGTTTGATGCGCGGGATCAGCGTGCCATAATGGACGAAAGTCAGGCGCAGTCATGCCTGACGGGAAACGAATTCAAGCGCATCAAACACAGCCGGAGCACGAAAAAGTGTACCTCTCCCTCCTTCGCCGCCATCACCACCATACGTAAGACATCCCTCGGGCGCGGAAACGCTGTCGGGAGGATGGGTTCATGCTTTCGGCGGTGCGGAGTGAGACTCCAGCAGGACAATCAAGCAAAGCCCCCGGAAGCACGCCTTCCGGGGGCTTTTTCACAATCCGGGGTGCGGATGTCGAGGGGCTGGACACGAAGCTCCGCTTCGGCGAGCAACAGTCATCAAATCAAATTTCAGGGAAGCAAATGACCGAAACCAATCGTCTGAGGATTGCAATGCAGAAGTCGGGACGTCTTTCCGACGATTCGCAGGATCTTCTTGAACGCTGCGGACTCAAGGTTCGCTACCACGCGCAGCGCCTGCTGGCGATGGCCGAGAACATGCCGGTCGAAATCCTGCGCGTCAGGGATGATGACATTCCCGGCCTCGTGATGGACGGGGTCGTGGATCTGGGCATCATCGGCGAAAACGTGCTTGAGGAGACGGTTCTTGCACGCCGCAGCCAGGGCCAGTCCACGGACTTCAGGATGTTGCGCCGCTTCGACTTTGGCGGCTGCCGCCTCTCGATCGCGATCCCGGCCGACCAGGAGTGGGCGGGGCTTGAGAGCCTTGACGGCTGCCGCATCGCGACGAGCTATCCGCAGCTTCTCAAGCGCTGCTTCGACGAGCGCGGCCTCACGTTCAAGCCATGCCTGCTGACGGGCTCCGTCGAGGTGGCACCGCGCGCGGGGCTGGCCGACGCGATCTGTGACCTCGTGAGCTCGGGCGCGACGCTTGAAGCGAACGGCCTGCGCGAAGTGGAGGTGGTCTACCGTTCGAAGGCCTGCCTCATCGCGAAGAGCGAGCCGCTCGACGCCGACAAGGAGGCCCTGGTCGAGAAGCTTCTCGTGCGCATGCAGGGCGTCTCAAGGGCCCGCGAATGCAAGTACATCATGCTGCACGCCCCGAAGGCGAAGCTCGCCGAAGTAACGGCGCTTCTGCCCGGCGCGGAGCACCCGACGATCCTGCCGCTTGCGGGGTCCGACGACCATGTGGCCCTTCACATGGTGAGCAGCGAAAGCCTTTTCTGGGAAACAATGGAAGAGCTCAAGGCGCTCGGCGCCAGCTCGATTCTCGTCCTGCCGATTGAAAAAATGATGGAGTAGTCAAGATGTCTCAGTTCAACTTCAACGACGTGATCGAATGGGGCGCGCTCAATGAAACGGAGCGCGAGGAGATTCTCCGACGCCCCGCCGTGATGGCGGGCGACCGGATTAAGGCCGTGGTCGAGGGCATTCTCGAGGCCGTGCGCGAACGCGGCGATGAGGCCCTTCGCGAATTTTCCACGAAGTTCGACCGCACCGAGGTGAAGGACTTCAGGGTCTCGGCCGAAGAGGTCGACGCCGCCATCGCACGTCTGCCCGAGGACTTCATGGCCGCTCTGAAGACGGCCGCCGCCAATATCGAGAAGTTCCACAGCGCCGAAGTGCTTGCGCCCGTCACGGTCGAGACGATGCCCGGCGTCGTCTGCCAGCAGGTCACGCGTCCGATCGGCGCGGTGGGCCTCTACATTCCCGGCGGGACGGCTCCGCTCTTTTCCACGGTGTTGATGCTCGGCATTCCTGCCAAGATCGCGGGCTGCGGCCGCGTCATCCTCTGCTCGCCGCCTCCGATCGCCGATCCGATCCTCGCCGCCGCGCGCCTTTGCGGCATTGACGAAATCTATCAGGTGGGCGGCGCCCAGGCCGTGGCCGCGATGGCCTTCGGCACGGCGACGATCCCGTGCGTGGGCAAGATCTTCGGTCCGGGCAACGCCTACGTGACCGAGGCCAAGCGTCAGGTGAACAGCCGTCCCGACGGCGCCGCCATCGACATGCCCGCGGGCCCCTCCGAGGTGCTCGTGATCGCCGACGAAGGCGCCGATCCGGCCTTCGTTGCGGCCGACCTGCTCTCTCAGGCCGAACACGGTCCCGACAGCCAGGTGGTGCTCGTGACGCCCTCGCGCAAGCTCGCCGAAGCCGTTGCGGGCGAGGTCGCCTCCCAGCTCGCCGCCCTGCCGCGCCGCGAGATCGCGACGAAGGCCCTGTCTGCGAGCCGCCTCATCCTCGTCAAGGACCTCGAGGCGTGCGTGGAGGTCTCGAACCGCTACGCGCCCGAACACCTCATCATCCAGACGCGAAACGCCCGCGATCTGGTGCCGCTCGTGCAGAACGCGGGCTCCGTCTTCGTGGGCGACTGGTCTCCCGAGTCGGGCGGCGACTACGCCACGGGCACGAACCACGTTCTTCCGACCTACGGCTATGCCGCCACGTACTCGAGCCTCGGGCTCGCCGACTTCACGAAGCGCATGACCGTTCAGGAAATGACGCCGCAGGGCTTTGAAAAGCTCGGCCCCGCCATCGCGCTTCTTGCGCACGCCGAAGAGCTCGACGCGCACATGAACGCCGTTCTCGTGCGCATGGACCGAATCAAGCAGTCGAAGGAGTGATCCGTCATGGTCGTCTTTTGTGAACGAACCGCCGCCGATCCGGGCCTGCTGGCCCGGCCGGACGTGCAGAAGCTCACGCCCTACCAGTCCGCGCGCCGCATCATGCAGACCGCGGGCGTGACGGGCGAAGTCTGGCTCAACGCCAACGAGTCGGCCGAGGCCGAGCCGATGGCGCCCGAGACGAAGCTCTTCAACCGCTATCCCGAGCCCCAGCCCGAGGCCGTCGTCGAACGCTATGCGGCCTATGCGGGCGTGAGTCCTGAACAGATCCTCGTGACGCGAGGCGGAGACGAAGGCATCGAGCTTCTCGTGCGCACGTTCTGCCGCCCCGGCGAGGACGCCGTCCTGCAGTTTCCGCCCACCTACGGCATGTACGCCGTCTCCGCCGAGACGAACGGCGCCGAGGTCGTGAACCTCGTCACCTCGCCCGACCGCGGCTGGCTGCCCGACGTGGCCGAGGCTGCGAAGGTCCTCGAGGAGAGGACGGACGTCAAGCTCGTCTTCGCCTGCTCGCCCGGCAATCCGACGGGCACGCTGATTCCCGTGGGCATGCTGCGCAAGCTCGCCGAGCTCACCGCGGGCAGGGCTCTTCTCGTCATCGACGAGGCCTACATCGAATTTACGCCCGCGAACACGGCCGTCGAGCTTCTCAAGGACTATCCGCACGTCGTGATCATCCGCACGCTCTCGAAGGCCTTTGCGCTGGCGGGCCTGCGCTGCGGGTTCCTGCTTTCCTCGCCCGCCGTCATCGGCATGCTGAGGAAGGTGATCGCGCCCTATCCGATTCCCGTGCCCTGCGCCGACATCGCCGCGCAGGCGCTCTCGCCCGAGAGCGTGAGCCTCATGCACAGGCGCGCCGCCCAGTGCGTGATGCGCAAGTGTGAGCTTGAGGTTGCGCTTGAGGACCTCGATGGCGTCGAGGCCGTGTATCCGAGCGCCTCGAACTTCCTTCTCGTGAGGTTCGTCGACGCCGCCCGCATCTTCACGGCGTTGCGCGACCGCGGCATCATCCTGCGCGACCAGAGCCGCCAGCCGACGCTCGAGAACTGCATCCGCATCACGGTGGGCACGAAGGACGAGAACGAGCGCCTTCTCACCGAACTTGAAGAGATTCTGAAGGAGGCCGCATGAACGAGCGCATTCTCTTTGTGGACCGCGACGGCACCATTCTCGAGGAGCCCGAGGACTTTCAGGTCGACCGCTTCGAGAAGATGAGGTTCGTCGAGGGCGTTCTGCCCGCCCTGAAGCGCCTGCGCGAGGCGGGCTGGAAGCTCGTCATGGTCTCGAACCAGGACGGGCTCGGCACGAAGAGCTTCCCGAGGGCCGATTTCACGGGGCCGCACGAACTGATGATGCAGATCCTCGAGAGCCAGGGCGCCCGCTTCGACGAGGTGCTCATCTGCCCGCACATGCCCGGCGAGGGCTGTGAGTGCAGGAAGCCCGGAACGGGCCTCGTGAAGAAGTACCTCAAGGACGGCGTGCTTGACGTCGCGAACTGCTACGTGATCGGTGACCGCGAGACCGACATGAAGCTCGCCGACAACATGGGCCTCAGGGGCCTTCGCGTCGGGCCCGACGGCCGCAGCTGGGCCGAGATCGCCGACGAGATCGAGAATGCGGCGAAGTCCGTCCGTCACGCCCGCGTCGAGCGCAACACGAAGGAGACCCGCATCGTCGTCGAAGCCTGGCTCGATCGCTCGGGCAAGAATGAAATCAACACGGGCGTGGGTTTCTTCAACCACATGCTCACGCAGATCGCCGTGCACGGCGGCATCAGACTGCACGTGCGTGCGGTGGGCGACCTTGAGATCGACGACCACCACACGATCGAGGACGTCGGCCTTGCGCTCGGCGAGGCGCTCAAGGAGGCGCTCGGCGACAAGCGCGGCATCCGCCGCTTCGGCTTCCTGCTGCCGATGGACGAGACGCTCGCGCGCTGCGCGCTCGACATCTCTGGCAGGCCGTACCTAACCTTCAAGGCGAAGTTCAAGCACCACAAGGTGGGCGACATGTCCACCGAGATGGTCGAGCACTTCTTCCGCTCGCTCGCCCAGACGATGGGCGTGACGCTCAACCTCAAGGCGCAGGGCAGGAACGACCACCACGTGGCCGAGGGACTCTTCAAGGCGTTCGGGCGCACGCTGCGCGACGCTGTGAAAATTGAGGGGAGCGACCTGCCGTCCTCCAAGGGGGTGCTCTGATGCGTGCCGTCATTCTTGATACGGGCGTCGCCAACCTCTCTTCGCTCGCCTTTGCGGTGAAGAGGCTCGGCGTCGAGCCCATCATTACGCGCGAGGCGGCCGAGATCCGCGCCGCCGACCGCATCTTCCTGCCCGGCGTGGGCACGGCCCGAGCCGCGATGGCCGCCATCGAGGAGCGCGGCCTTGCGGACCTCATCCGCGAGGCGACGCAGCCCGTGCTCGGCATCTGCCTCGGCGAACAGATTCTCGGACGCCGCAGCGAGGAGACGGGCGGCGTGGACCTGCTCGGCCTCATCGATGCCGACGTCCGCGCCCTCAGGGCCGACGGCCTGCCGCTGCCGCACATGGGCTGGAACAGGGTCTATCCCGAGGACACGCCTCATGCGAGACTCCTCTTCAGGGGCATCGAGGCCGGCGACTGGTTCTACTTCGTGCACAGCTACGCAATGCCCACGGGCGCCTGCACGACCGCCCGCTGCACGTACGGCGAGGAGTTCACGGCAGCTGCGGCACACGAAAACTTCATGGGCGTGCAGTTCCATCCGGAACGCTCCGGCCGCGCCGGCGCACGCCTGATTGCAAACTTCCTGGGAATCGAAGCATGATCATCCCCGCCATCGACCTCATCGACGGCCGCGTCGTGCGGCTGCACCAGGGCGACTACGGCGCCGAGCGAAGCTACGGCGACGATCCCCTCGAGCGCCTTCAGGCCTACGAGGCCGCAGGGGCGAAGCTCCTGCACATCGTGGATCTGACGGGTGCGAAGGATCCGGCCAAGCGCCAGATCCCGCTTCTCAGGCACCTTCTTTCGAATCTCTCCGTGCCCGTGCAGACGGGCGGTGGCGTCAGGAGCGAGGAGGATGTGAGGGCTCTTCTTGATGCGGGCGCCACCCGCGTCGTAGTGGGCTCCACCGCCGTGAGGTGCACGGAGGAGGTTCTTCGCTGGATGAAGACCTTCGGCGCCGAGCGCATCGTGCTCGCGCTCGACGTGCGCATCGACGCGGCAGGCCGCCGCAACATCGCCGTGAGCGGCTGGCAGAAGGACTCGGGCGTCGTGATCGAGGATCTGATCCGCGTCTTCGAGCCTGCGGGCCTGCGCCACGTGCTCACCACCGACATCTCGCGCGACGGCACCCTCTCGGGTTCCAACGCCGCGCTCTACGCGGACCTTTCGAAGGCCTTCCCCGCCATCGGCTTCCAGGCCTCGGGCGGCATCGGCGGGCTGGACGACATCCGTGCGGTCAGTACGACGGGCGCCTCCGGCGTCATCGTCGGCCGCGCGCTTCTCGAGGGACGCTTTACCGTTGAAGAGGCTATCGAATGCTGGCCAAACGCATAATCCCCTGTCTTGACGTGAAGGACGGCGTCGTCGTCAAGGGCGTCAAGTTCCGCGGCCACGAGGTCGTGGGCGAAATCGTGCCGCTCGCAAAGCGCTATGCCGAAGAGGGCGCCGACGAGCTCGTCTTCTACGACATCACCGCCTCGTCCGACGGCCGCGTCGTCGACAAGAGTTGGATCAGTCGCGTCGCCGAGGCGATCGACATCCCGTTCTGCGTCGCGGGCGGCATCCGCACGGTCGAGGACGCCGGCAGGCTTCTCGCCTACGGCGCCGACAAGATCTCCGTCAACTCGCCGGCGCTCGCCGACCCGGACCTCATCTCCCGTCTTGCGGACCGCTTCGGCGTGCAGTGCGTCGTGGTCGGGATCGACTCCCGTCATGAGGAAGGTTCGGACGAATACCGCGTCAACCAGTTCACGGGCGACGAAAAGAAGACGCGCGTCACGCAGTGGAGCACCCTCGACTGGGTCGAGGAGGTGCAGAAGCGCGGCGCGGGCGAGATCGTGCTCAACATGATGAACCAGGACGGCGTGCGCCGCGGCTACGACCTCAGGCAGCTCGCCGCCGTGCGCTCGGTCTGCCGCGTGCCGCTCATCGCGAGCGGCGGCGCGGGCGAGCCCGTCCACTTCCTCGAGGCCTTCCGAGACGCGAAGGTCGACGGAGCGCTTGCCGCCTCCGTCTTCCACAAGAAGATCATCAACATCGGAGACCTGAAGAACTATCTCCGCGAGAACAACATTGAGGTGAGAACATGCTGACCAACGAAGACATCAAGGCGCTCGACTGGGAGAAGACCGGCGGACTGATTCCGGCCGTCGTGCAGGACGCCTGCTCGGGCCGGGTGCTCATGCTCGGCTGCATGAACCCCGAGGCGCTTGAAAAGACCCTCGAGACGAAGAAGGTCACGTTCTGGTCCCGCACCAAGGGCCGCCTCTGGACCAAGGGCGAGACGAGCGGCAACTGGCTGCACCTCGTCGACATCGGCACGGACTGCGACAGCGACGCGCTCCTCGTGCTCGTCAATCCCGACGGCCCGACCTGCCACCGCGGCACGCCGAGCTGCTTCTCGCCCGTCGAGCACAAGTGGAACTTCCTGCGCGATCTGGAGGTGCTCCTAGAGAGCCGCCGCAACGCCGATCCGGCCACGTCCTACACCGCCAGCCTCTACGCCCGCGGCACCAAGCGCATCGCGCAGAAGGTGGGCGAAGAGGGCGTCGAGACGGCGCTCGCCGCTACCGTGCACGACAGGGAGGAGCTCAGGAACGAGGCCGCCGACCTCGTCTATCACCTGCTCGTGCTCCTCGCCGACGCGGACCTCGAGCTCGCCGACGTGATCGACGTGCTGCGCGCCCGCCACGCGAGTCGCGAAAAGGCCGCCGAGGCGAAGTAAGAGTCCCGAGGCAGACTCTGAAAAATGAAGAAAGGCCGGTCCTCCGCAGCGGAGGCCGGCCTTTCGTGTCGCGTGTGCCGGAAAGTCGGGCTTATTTGGACTTCTTTTCTTCGAGCATGCTCTTGCCCGTCTCGTCCTGGACGGCCATCGGGGCGCGGAAGCTCACGGCAACGCCCTGTTCGTCGAGCAGGATCTCGGTGGTGCGCAGGGTGCGAGGGGCGTGGATCTGGAAGAACTGGGCGGCATTGGTGACGTTGCCGCTCTTGACGCTTTCAAGGAGCGTCTTGGCGTCGATGAAGACGTAGCCCACCTTCTTGCCCTTGAGAAGCTCGGTTTCCTTCGTGGCGAGCTCGCGGTCGATGGAGGCCATGGACTTCGCCTGAAGCTTGGCCTGGAAGAAGTCGAAGGCGACCTTGTCCTCGTGGTCCGTGAGGACGGCTGGCGTCATGCCCGTCTTGCGCACGGCGGCGGCCGCATCGGTGAAGTGGGCGCGGGAGATCGGCGCGAAGAGCGAGACGGCCTTGAGGCGGCCGTTCGTGAAGAAGAACACCTCGCCCCAGTCCTTGTGGCCCGCAAATTCGACGTTGGCGCGGCAGAACATCTGCTGGCCGCGCTGCGAGCAGTCGAAGATCCCGGCTTCGGCCTTCACGCTCTCGACGGGCTGGTTGTAGACGTAGTCGTTCCAGAGCTTGACCGGCGTTTCAGCCGAGGCGCTGGCGGCGGCCAGAAGAAGAGCGGGAACGAGGCAGAGCTTGCGCATGCGGGATCTCCAGAGATTGGGCGGAAATAATCAAGTATCGGGCGTCGACGCCCGTTCGTCAATGCGGAAAAGCCCGCCGGGAGGACGGACTTTTCGCCGTTTTTCTCGATGTGCGGGACCGGGGCCTACTTCCTGAGGCCCATCAGGTCGGTCATCGTGAGCGAGAGGATGGGCGAGGCGCGGCGCTCGATTTCGGCGTTGACGAGCTTGCCCGCGAGCAGCGTCATGGTCTCCTGCAGGCCGTTCTTGGGATTCTTCATGAGGACCTTGACGGCGGGCGAGGAGCAGCGGCCGACGACGAGGTTCGTCAGCGCCTTCTGGGCGCTCGACTCGATGTTCTTCACCTTGGCCGACGGAATCGTCTGGATCTGCTTGGCGGCGGAGGTCTTCGAGAGCGTGACGTAGGCCCACTGCACGAGGACCTGCTTGTCGCTCGCGGTGGCGTGCTTGTAGAGACACTCGGCAAGCGCTTCGCTTGTGTCCGAAGTGGAGGCGGCCTGAACCGCTACAATGGGAGTCGCAAAAAGGGAGAGCGCCAGGGCGCCCGCAACAAGCTTGTTCTTCACGATCATGAATCCTTGTGATGAGGTTCCAAACGGACTTTCTTCAAATCGGGAACATTCTACGCGCGCGCTCCTCAGCGGGCGCTTTCCCGTCAATATTCGACACGAAAAAAGGTGAGAACGAAGATGTACTCTCTCATCGTCAGGGACTATTCCATCGCCGACATCGAGGCGTTCAGCGCGCTCTCCATCCGCAGGGGCAGCACGATCGCGAGCCTCGCGAAGGCCTCCTCCGACAATCTGCGCATCGTCACGGGCGCGTGGCTCCTCTTTCTGCCGAAGGCGGCGGACGAGGCGGCGGTTCGCGCATCCGCAGAGCGCTTTCTTGCGGGGCCCGGCGCTTGGATGAACGAAACGCCCGAGGGACTTGTTGCCGCCGCCCTTGAGTCGGGCCTTCTTGAGAAGACGTTCGAAGGCTTTGCCAACGGACTCGCGCCGCGCCCGAACGTGACGGCCGCAAGGCTCACCGACGAGCTCGAGACCGCCGCGGCGATCCTTGCCGCACGACGCGCCCGAACGCGCGAGGCGCTGCAGGCGAAGAACCGCGCTGTCAACAGCGGAGAGCCGCCCGTCGACGACGAGGCCGACCGCCGCTTCATGACCGAGGCGCTCGCCGAGGCGAGGGCCGCCGCGCAGGCGGGCGAGGTGCCCGTGGGCGCCGTGCTTGTTGCGGACGGCAGGATCATCGCGTGTGCGGGCAACCGCACGCTTCGCAACGGCGATCCGACGGCGCACGCCGAAATGCTCGTGCTGCGCGAGGGCGCCCGCGTCATGAAGAACCACAGGCTTGCCGAGACGACGCTCTACGTCACGCTCGAGCCCTGCCCGATGTGCGCGGGCGCGATCGTGCAGGCAAGACCCGGCCGCATCGTCTTCGGCGCGACTGACGAGCGCATGGGCGCCGTGGGCGGCGCACTCTCGCTCTTCGAGCTGCCGGGCGTCAACCACCGCCCGTGGGTGAGGCGCGGCGTCATGGCGCAGGAGGCGAAGACGCTGCTCGTCGATTTCTTCGCCGCGCGCCGCGGCGCGAAGGAAAACGAAAGGGAAGGCGAAGGAGAAGCCCGATGACCGATTCCGCAAGGCCCTTCGAGGGACTGGCGCTTGCCGTCGCGGCGCCGTCGCGACAGTGGGTGACGAACGAGGGCGGCATTGACTGGGCGCTCAGGCGCCGGGCGTTCTCGGCCGCCGAAGCGCTCGGCTTTCGCGTGCGCGAACTTGAGGGCACGTATCTCGAGGAGGCGCGCTTTGCAGGTCCCGACGCCGTCAGGGCCGGGGATCTGACCTGTGCGCTCACAGAGCTCGATGCGGATCTCGTCATGGCGATGCGCGGCGGCTATGGGTGCGGACGCATTCTCGACATGCTCGACTGGGAGCGGATCGGTGCCGCGTCTACGCCCTTCGTCGGCTTTTCGGACGTGACGGCCTTCGAGCTCGCGCTTCTGGCAAGGACGGGCCGCACGAGCTGGCAGGGCCCGACGCTCAGGGACTTGATTGATCCTGATCCCCTCACGATCGAGGGGCTTCTGGCCGTCGTCGGTCGCAGGCCCTTCGCATCGACGTGGCAGTCGGACGACACGGACGATGCAGATGCCGAGGGCGTCCTCTGGGGTGGCAATCTGGCGATGATCGCCTCGCTGGCGGGCACGCCCTGGATGCCTCAGGTTGAAAACGGCATTCTCTTCATCGAGGACGTGGCCGAGCCCGCCTACAGGATCGAGCGCATGCTGCTCACGCTCGACATGGCGGGGATCCTGAGGCGTCAGCAGGCGGTCGTCGTCTGCGACCTGCAGGGCGCGGACAGGCCCGCAGGCTGGGAAGGCGACTTCAGGCTCTCGCATGCGCTCGACTTCATGCGGGCTCGCACGGGGCTTCCCTTCGTGACGGGCTGTCCCTTCGGGCACCTTCACAGGAAGCTCTCGCTTCCCGTCGGGATGCGGGTGAGGCTTTCGTCGCATGAGGGACGGGTGTCGCTGGAGGCCGCGCCATGAACTTCTTTCCGATCCGCGAGCAGACCTGGCGCTTTCTGCGCGCCTTCTTCATGACGAGCACGGTGCACCACATCACGGCGGGCACGCTCGCCAAGCTCATTCTCTCGAGCCTCAAGCTCTTTCCCGTTGCCCTCACGGCACAGTTCACGGGCATGGCGTCGCTCACGGCCGTCTACTGGCAGAGCGGCGTGAGCGAGGTGTTTCTCACCGTGTGGTTCTGCTGCGGCCTCATTCAGATCTGGCTGTCGCTTCGCTACGTGCGTCTTTTCTGGCGTGACGCGAACCGCGAGGCCAACATTCGCAAGTGGATCCGCCGCTGGACGGCGCTCGCCGTCTCGGCAGGCATCATCTGGGGCGTAGCGGGGCCCACGCTGATGGTCCCCTTCCAGGGGGCGCACCAGATGATCACGGTCGCGACCATCGTGGCCGTGACGTTCGCAAGCTGGCCCGTCTACTCCTGCTGGCTGCCGTCGCTCTCGGCCTTCACGCTCTGCTCGCTCACGCCCGTCATCGTGGCGGGCGCCGTGCAGTTCGGCGTGAGCCAGACCCTCATTGCGCTCATCATTCTCGTCACGACGGTCTTCATTCTCTATTCGGGCAGGAAGCTCAACGAAATGGTCGTCAACTCGATCATCACGGCCGCCCAGAATGAGCGTCTCGTCGAGCGCCTCAGGATCGAGATCGCGCGCGCGGAGAAGGCGCGCAGGCAGACCGAGGAGGAGAGCGAGCGCCGCTCGAAGTTCTTTGCGGCCGCCAATCACGACATCCGCCAGCCGCTTCAGGCCATGGGGATCTACATCGACATTCTCGGACGCAGGGCGACGCCTCAGACCGTGCCCGTCGTCAAGCAGCTTGCGCTCTCGATTTCGGCCATCTCGACCCTGGTCGAGCAGGTTCTCACCGTCACGCGCATGGAGTTCGGGCAGATGGAGCTCCATCCCGAGCATGTAAGCGTGCGCGAGCTTCTCGAGGAGCTCGCCGAGGAGTGCCGTCCGATCGCGGAAAAGAAGGGCCTGAGGCTTCGCGTCTCGGCGCCTCCCGTGACGATCCTTACGGACGTCACGATGGTCAAGCGCGCCCTCAAGAATCTGGTGAGCAACGCTGTCGCGTACTCCGATCCCGCGAAGGCCCGCGTGCCCGAGATCGTGCTCGGCGCGCGACGGGTGGAGAGCCGCCTCGTGATCGGCGTCTACGACTGCGGTCCCGGCATCTCGGCCGAGGACAGGAGCCGCATCTTCGGCACCTTCTATCGCGGAGCTGCGGGCCGTGCGGCGCCGGGCTCGGGCTATGGCCTGGGGCTCTCGATCGTGCGCGGCATCGCAAGACAGCTCGGGCTTGAGCTTACGCTCGGCTCGAAGCCGGGCCGAGGCAGCGTCTTCCGTCTCGCCTTCAGCATCGACGAGTCCGAGCAGGCCGACCGCTTCGAGAAGGCCGTGCCGATCGGCGGCGAGATCAGGGCCCTCAAGGGCAGGATCCTGCTTCTCGAGGACAATCGCTTCGTGCGCGATGCCCTCAAGAGCATGCTCGAGAGCTGGGGAGCCGAGGTGATCGATGCGGGCGAGCCCTGCGAGGAGTTCTACAGGCTCGCCGCTGAGACCAAAAATGTGATCGCGCTCGTGAGCGACTACAACCTCGGGGCCGAGAAGCCCACGGGACTCGAGGCGGCGGGCATGATCGAGGCGCACATGAAGCGCCCCGTGCCCACCGTGATGCTCACGGCCGTTGCGGTCGACCTGATCGAGGGCGAGTACAGGAAGCGCCGCGAGAGGGGCCGCGTGGTGCCCTCGTCGCTGCCGCACATCCTTCAGAAGCCCGCTGACGCAAAGAGCCTCAATGAGGCGATCATGCGCGTGAGGCCGATGGCCGAGAACGCGGCGTTCTGATGAAGGGATGCCAAAGAGGCGGAAAAGAACTCGGGCGTGTCTCCGAAGGGAGACAAGCCCGAGTTGCATTGACGGTTGCGGGATGGACCCGAAGGCGGTGAGGCTTATTCTTCGCCGCGCAGGCGGCCCTTGATCTCAAGGGACTTTGCGGCAAAGCCGTAGAGCCAGATGCCCGCGAAGGTCGTGAGGGCGCCCCACATCATGGCGCTCTCGCCGCAGGCGTAAAGCGCGTAGAGCGAGTAGACCGAGGCGATGGTTGCGACGATGGTGATGCGAGAGGCAGTCTTCGGGTCTGCGGGCTCGCGGTGCACGATGACATTGGCGGCGGCGAAGGCGAGCAGGTACGGGACGAGGTTCGTCACGACGGCGAGGTCCTTCAGGATGTAGAACTGCTGCTCGAGGCGCGGGTCGATCGTGAGGAGCGCGGCTAGGGACTGCAGGAGCAGGATCACGACCATGCCGATCACGGGCACGTTGAGGCGGGTGACCTTGGCGAAGAGCTTCGGGAAGTATTCCTCGCGGGCGGAGACGCGGAAGACCTCGGCGATCGTGAACTGCCAGCTTGTGAGGCAGCCCGCGCAGGCGAGCGCCATCAGGGCCATGACGAACTTGCCGATTTCGGGGCTGAACATCGTGGCGAAGACGAGGCCGAAGGGTGCGGTCGAGTGCGAGAGGAGCTCGTTGTCGACGATGCCGAAGCTGATGTTGTTGGCGAGCACGTAGACGGTGCCGGCGCCGAGCGTGGCGAGCACCATGGCGCGCGGGACCGACTTTTCGGGATCCTCCACGGCCTCGGAGTTCGCGCTGGCGGTCTCAAGGCCGAGGAAGCCCCAGAGCGTCATGGAGATGCCTGCGGAGATGCCGTCGAAGAGCGAGAGGTTCTGCGGGTTCCAGGCGCCGATGTAGCGGTCGACCGAGAACCAGTTCCAGCCGATCACGGTGAGGATCAGGATCGGAATCAGGATGCCGTAGCTCGAGAAGTGCGAGAGCTGGCCGATGAAGCGCGCGCCGCGGATGTTGGGCAGCGAGCAGAGCCAGATCACGATGATGCTTGCAATACCCATTTCGAGCGGGGTGAGGTTCCACTCGAAGAGCACCATCAGATAGCCGACGATCGAAATGGCGATTGTGAGGTTCGCAATGATGAGCGAGACGCCGTAGCTGAAGTTCGCAATGAAGCTTCCGGACTTGCCGAAGGCATAGGCGGCGTAGCCGCCGATGCCGCCGCTCTTCTTGCTGAACATGCCGCATTTGGCAAAGACGTAGGCAATGGTGGTCGCACCGCTGATGGTGACGAGCCAGGCCAGGATGGACATCGTGCCGACTTCAGCGAGCTTCGTCGGCATCAGGATGATGGAGGATCCGAGCATGTTGAGCATCACGGCCATCGTGAGCTGCAGACAGGTCATCTTCGGCTTTTCGATCGTTTTCATAATGGCGTCTCTGGTTGGATATCTTTCTTGGTGTTGGTTGAAAAAAAGCAAACCCCGCATTGTACCGATTAAGGCGCGCCGGGTCGAGGATTTTTTGAGGACGTCTGCGCACGTTGAGGAGCGTGTCGAGGACGGGGCGGGCGTGCGGCGTCGCAGACCCGCTGCGGCACATGCGCGTGCAGGGGTCTGGCGTGCACTTGAGGTTTCAGGCTGAACGTGAGAAAGTGTCCTCACCCACCCGTTTTCAGGAGTCCTTCATGTTCGTCCGTTCCGGAATCCTCGCCGCCTCGATTCTGCTTTCCGTCACGAGCTGTGCCGCACCGTCGCTCGAGGACGCGCAGAGGCACGTTATGCCGCTCGGCCAGACGAGCTTCGCGCAGTATGCGGCCGACGCAAAGGCGTGGATCGGCGCCAACCGCAGCTTCGTGCTCGACACGGACGAGGGCAGGAAGATGGAGCTCGAGGCGAACCTGCCGAAGGAGTACCGCCCCGAGCATTCCGACGGGCGCGGGATCCTGCTCGTGCACGGGCTCGGCGACTCGCCCTGGTCCTTCTCCGACATTGCGCAGTCGCTTGCGGCGAACGGCATTCTGGTGAGGACGGTGCTTCTGCCCGGCTGCGGCACGCAGCCCGCCGACATGATGCCCGCGACGGCGGACGACTGGCGGCGCGTCGTGCAGGAGCAGGCCGACATCCTTTCGAGGGAGGTCGACGAGATGTGGCTCGGCGGCTATTCGACGGGGTGCAACCTTGTGCTCGACTACGCTGACGCGAACCCCGGCAGGACGAAGGGCTTTGTGCTCTTCTCGCCCGCGGTCGAGGTGAGGCCGCCGTTCGCTTGGGCGGCGTCCTTCGTCTCGAACTTCAGGGACTGGCTCGTGACGCCTGAGAGCCGTCCCAACGGCGGGCGCAATCCGTTCCAGTACTTCGTGGTGCCGATGAAGGGCTTTGCGGCCTTCCACGACACGATGGTGCGGGCGGACGACGTGCTTGAGCGCCTTGAGAAGAAGCCCTGGAGCGGTCCGGCGGCCGTGATGCTCGCGGAGCACGACGGACTCGTCGAGACGGAGGACCTGCTCGCGAGGTTCGACCGCGCCTTCCCGAATCCGAGGACCCGCATCTTCTGGTACGGCGAGGAGAGGTTCGCAAGGGGACTTTCGGCGCACGTGCGCATCCTGCCCGAAGCGGTGCCCGAGAAGCGCATCGCGAGCTTCTCGCACATGTCCATGACGTATCGTCCCGACAATCCCATGTACGGCGAATCGGGGGCGGAGCGCCTCTGCTGGAACGGTCAGTCGAAGGCCGAATCCAAGGCCTGCGAGGAAGGCGCCGAGATCTGGTATTCGGGCGAGCGCCATCAGCCGGGCGACGGGCGCAACTGCGCGAAGCTCACCTTCAATCCTTGGTACGACGAGCAGCTCGCGGGCATTCTCGACGTGATGGCCCGATGAAGGCTCCGCATACATCCGCTTGCAAGTTTTTTTGAGCTGAGAGCCTCTGCGGCGCAGGCGCTTGCGGTGCGAGCCGATATACTGTCGTGACACGGCCGGCCCGCCGCGGCGGGCCGGCCTTCAATTCACAGGACACTTGAGGAAATGGATCGATCCATGATCAGGAAGAGCATGCTACTCGTTATGACGGCCGCCGTCGCCGCCTGCATCGCAGGCTGCAGCAAGGAGGACATCGAGGCCGCCCGCGAGGCGGGCACCAATGCCGTCTCGAAGGTCGCCGACAAGACGATCGAGTTGAGCGACGAGGCCAAGGGCGTCGTCGACCGCACGAAGGAGCACATCCACGAGCGCATCGTGAAGATGCCTGAAGAAACCACCCGTCAGGCCGCCGAAATCCTCGGCGCCGCCGGCGAGGGCGCGAAGGACGCGAGCGAGCTTCTCAACGAGCACGCCGTCTCGCTTCAGGAGGGCCTCGAGTTCCGCTCGAAGGACCGCGAAAAATAAGCCGTACCCTCGGAATGCGCAAAAAAGGCCTGCCGCCCCGTGATGGGACGGCAGGCCTTTTGTCTGGTTCCGTGTTGAGTCCCGCCGGAGCGGGACTCAAGTCGAATTAGGATCAGAACATGTGGGTCAGGCCGAGGTAGGCCTGACCGACCTGGTTCTTGGCTTCCACATCCTGACCGTTGTTGTTGAACTCAAGCTTGGACACGCCGTAGCCCACGCCCGTGTAGACGGTCGTTCGCTTGGAGAGCGGGTAGCCATAACGAAGGGCGGCACCGTAGTAGGAAAGGTCGGCATCGTTTTGATTGGCAGCGTTGGCGCCGTTTTGGAACTTGGCGTCGACGAAGTAAAGACCGGCCGTGAAATCGCCGCCGAAGACCGGCGTGACCGTGCCGAGGTGCAGGCCGTAGCCCTTGGCGCCGTCGCTCCACATGTTGTCGGCGGTTTCAGCCCTCGTCTCATCGGCGATCGCCGTGAGCTGAGTGGCGCTCAGGCCCTTGAAGTACTGGGCCATCGCGAAGAGGCGGGTGACGCCGAAGTCGTAGTTGCCGCCGAGGTAGACGGTGTGGCCGTCTTCAACGCTGGGGTTGACGTCCGTGCCGAAGGACTGGTAGTTCTGGAATTCGTAGGCGAGAACCGTCTGGAGGGCGCCGAAGTCACCCGTGAGGGCGGCGGACGCGTAGCGGTTCACGGCGGAGGAGCCTTCGCGGTCCTTGTCGTTTACGGAGTCTTCGTTGAAGGAGTACTGGACCGTGGCCTTGACGCCGGCGAAGTCGGGCGTCTGGTAGGTCACCATGTTGTCGTAGCGGCTGGAGGCGGCAAGACCGAAGATGTTGTTGTCGCCGCCGTCAAAGGCGTCGCCATAGGCGTACACGAGGTCATAGGAGCCGGCGGAGGAGCCGACGCCGCCCATGCGGCCGAGGGACACGCGGCCGAAGTCGCCGGAGACCGTGGCGGAGAGTTCGCGGCCGAAGAGGCGGCCCATGCCGAGGGAGCCGTCGTCGGCGCTGAAGCTGTTTTCGGCGACGAAGCTCACCTGAAGGCCGTTGCCGAGGTCTTCGACGCCGCGAAGACCGAAGCGGGACGGAGCGTTGAGACCGCTTTCGAGACCGAAGGTGTTGGTCTTCGTGCCTTCTTCACCCGTTACGTCGAACTTTTCGTGCGTGAAGACGAGGGCTTCGTCAACGACACCGTAGAGGATGACGCTGGAGGCGTTGGCATAGGAGGCGCAGAAGCCGAGGACGGCAAGCGCGGCGAAAGACTTCTTGAACATGTGTGTTCTCCGTATGAGTGGGGGATGCGGAAGTGCACCGCTTGGTCGATTCAATGTATCCGCTTTCAGGACGCGTTCGCTCAACTTCGTGCGGCGGTTACAAATGTCTGAGGTGAGGCGGAATTCAGGACGAGGGAAAAGCGCACTTCCGGGTGTGTTCTTCAAGTTTCGTTCTGCTGCAGGCGGTTGCGGACGGACGGGGAACGGCGTGCTGTTTTTGGAACTAGTGCGAACGGATGAGGAAGAATGTCGTGTTTTTAGGACAAGTGTCGTAGCGCGGACATGCGAGGAGTAGTGTTGTGAAAAACCCACAATTCGTGGAGGAGCCTGCGCGGGAAGGGAAGCGGAGAGGCGGAGACGCAAAAGGAGAAGGAAGGGGAGACGCAGACGAAGAGGCCCCGCGGGACTCTCGTCCTGCGGGGCCTCAGGGCTTGTGCGGCGGGATCGTCAGATCTCGATGCTGTAGCCCGCGCGGCGGGCTGCAAGAAGGGCCTCGGTTCGGTTGCTTGCGCCGAAGATGCGGTAGATGGCGGCGACGTGGGTCTTCACGGTGCCCTCGGAGAGGTTGAGCTCGAGGCAGATGCGCTTGATGGGCGCGCCCTTGGCGAGAAGCATCAGCACGTCCTTCTGGCGGTCGGTGAGCTTGGGGGCGTTGCTCGAGAGGTGCGGGAGCGAGCGGGCGGTTTCGGAGAAGAAGCCCTCGCGCTGGCTTTCGGCGAGCAGCTTGGACGGAATGAAGACGCCGCCCCTGAGGACGAACTCAATGGCGTTCGTGAGCATGTCGGTGTCGAGGGATTTCGGCACGAAGCCCGCTGCGCCGAGCTGCAGTACGCGCATGATGCGGCCGCGGTCGGTGAGGCCCGAAAGGACGAGGATCTTGAGCATGGGCTGGCGGCGGACGATTTCCTCCATCAGCTCCGTGCCTTCGACGCCGGGCAGGTTCAGGTCGAGAATGAGCAGGTCGGCGGTCTCGCCTTCACGCCCGATGAGCTCAAGGGTTGTGGGCACGTCGCCGGCCGTCAGCACTTCGGCCGAGGGATCCCGGTCGAGAAGCATCATGGAAAGGGCGCTCCTCACGAGCGCGTGATCATCGACAATCAGGTACTTCATGCGATTGAGGCTCTGCGGGAGCAGAGCGTTTCTACATTTTCAACGGGTTTAGATTGTACTAAAGAAGAAGTCCGTCGAACGAGTCCGAAAACGTGAAGTGAGGCCGCACCCGATGGGGGATATGCGGCGAAGCCCGCGGCAGGAGACCGCGGGCTTCGGGTTCAGATCACAGGCCTGACGGGATGAGGCGCGCGGATCACTTGCGGCGCTTCATCAGGTTGAGGACTCGGCCGATCTCTTCCTGGGAGTCGTAGACGGCCTCGCCCTCGGCGGGATGCTGCTTGACGTAGCTGCCGTCGGCCTGGAGTTCCCAGGCGTGGATGTTGTCGGCGAGCTGCGGACGGACGATCTGGTCAAGCACGTTGGCGCGGATGTCGGGATCCGTGACTGGTGCGAGGACTTCGATGCGGCCGTTGAGGTTTCGCGGCATCAGGTCGGCGCTGCCCACGTACATCTTCTCGTTGCCCGCATGGCGGAAGTAGTAGATGCGGGCGTGCTCGAGCAGGCGGCCGACGATCGAGCGGACGGTGATCGTCTCGGAGACGCCGGGGATGCCCGGACGGATCGAGCAGATGCCGCGCACGATGCATTCGATGCGCACGCCGGCCTGACTGGCCTTGTAGAGCTCGCGCACGATGCCCGGGTCGACGAGCTGGTTGCACTTGAGGATGATGTGGCCGCCGCCGTGCTTCTTGTGCAGCGCGACCTCTTCCTCGATGAGGCGGACGATGTTCGGACGCGTGCCCTTCGGGGAGACGAAGAGCTTGCGGTATTCGTCGATGATGCCGCAGCCCGTCATCACGTTGAAGAGGTCTTGGACGTCGTCGCAGATTGCGTCGTCGGCCGTGAGGATGCCGAGGTCGGTGTAGATCTTGGCGGAGCCGGCGTTGTAGTTGCCGGTGCCCACGTGCACGTAGCGGCGCAGGCCCTCGGGTTCGCGGCGCACGACGAGGCAGAGCTTGGCGTGGATCTTGAGGCCGGCGAAGCCGTAGACGACGTTGACGCCGGCGGCTTCGAGTTCCTCGGCCCAGTTGATGTTCTGCTCTTCGTCGAAGCGGGCCTTGAGCTCCACGACGGCCGTGACCTGCTTGCCGAGACGGCGGGCCTCAAGGAGGCTCCTCACCACGGGCGAGTCGCTGCCGCAGCGGTAGAGCGTCTGCTTGATGGCGACGACGTTCGGATCGGTCGCGGCCTTCTGCAGGAAGTTGAGCACGCCGCCGAAGGTTTCGTACGGGTGGTAGAACATCAGGTCGCGCTTGCGGATCGCGGCGAACGTGTCGGTTTCAGGCTCGAGCGCTTCGGGAAGCGTCGGGTGGAAGGGCGGGTACTTGAGCGCGGGGCGGTCGATGCCGCCGAGGCCCATGAACTCGCTGAAGGCGAGCGGCATTCTGGACTTGAACACCTGATAGGGGCGCGTGCCGAGATGCTTGACGAGGAAGTCCTGCAGACACTGCGGCATGCCGCGCTCGAGCTCGAGGCGCACGATGGAGCCGAAGCGGCGCTGCTCGACGTAGTCGCGCACGGCCGCGAGCAGGTCGTCGGCCTCGTCCTCCTCGATTTCGCCGTCGGTGTTGCGGGTGATGCGGAAGAGGCCCTGGGAGCGCACGCGGTAGCCCGGGAAGAGCTTCTCCATGCGCTGCATGATGAGGTCCTCGACCATGATGATCGTGCCTTCGCGCGAGCGCACGTCAAGCACCGTCGTCTCGTCGGCGTCTTCGGGCAGGAAGAGGAAGCGCGGGACGTTGTTCGGGCACTTCACGCGGCCGAAGCGGACCTTGCCCGGCTCGTCGGCGTGCACGCCTTCGAGTTCGACCACGAAGTTGATGCTCGTGTTCGAGATCATCGGGAAGGGATGGCCCGCGTCGACGGCCTGCGGCGTGAGGATCGGGAAGATCTGGCGGTCGAAGTAGCGGTCAAGCGCGCTGCGGCGCTTCGGAGAGAGCTGCGAGTAGCGGCCGAACTTGATGTCCTTCTTCTCGAGGGCGGGCTTGAGGGTCTTGAGCCAGAGGTCTTCGGCGACCTCGAGCATTTCGGTGACCTTGCGGCGGATCTCGGTGAGCTGGCGGGCGGGCGGCATCCTGTCGGCGCCCGTGGGCTCCGCACCCATGCGGGCCTGACGCTGCAGGTTCATCACGCGAACCATGTAGAACTCATCGAGGTTGTTGAAGAAGATTGCGAGGAACTGAACGCGCTGCAACAGCGGCACCGTCGGATCGGCGGCCGTCTCGAGCACCTTGCGGTCGAATTCGATCCAGCTGATCTCGCGGTTGATGTAGAGGGACGGATCGTCAACGTCGACGATCTTGGGGGCGACGGGAGCCCCGGCTTTCTCAACGGACTTTTCAACGGTCTTTTCGGCCGTCTTTCTGGCGGTGCGTCGTGCGGTCGTGCGGCGGGCGGGCTTGCCCGCGGCTTCGGCCTGCGCGGCCTGCTGAGGGGCAGCTTCGGTCGCGGCGGAGGCTTCGGGCTGGGGGTTCTTGGAATCAGTCATGTCTCTATTGTCCTTGTCTAGCAGCACAACGAATGTCGATTCTTATATTGTGTGCCATTTTTCATGACGATGCCATGACGCATTGATGACGTTTCCCTGAATCGTGTCACCTTCTGACGTGCGCAGGAGGAGGTTCGAAGACATGCAAAAACGGGCGCGGATGACTGCGGCCGTGGCGTTTTGCGTGATTTGACCTCGATTATCGGGCGCTTTCGGGCTCGATGGAGAGCTCGTATCCCTCAGGGTAGTTCCTTAGAACCGTGGCGCCGCCCCGGGTGCTCGATTCGAGCACGCGCTGGCCGCTTCGGGCGAGTGTGCGGGTCGAACCCGAGACGGAGAGCGTGCAGTCGGGGCAGGTCTTGGCGAGGGAGGCCCTGATCGAGTCCACGGGCCAGTACATGAAGGTGAGGTCCCTGATGAGGCCCTTGGCGCGGAATCTTGAGGAAAGGAGCGGATGGCGGGACTCGGCCGTCGTCGAGGGCGTTGCGCTGATGCGCCAGAAGGGCGTGTTTAGCGCGGAGAGGGATGCGCTGATCGAGTCGCCCTTGACGATGATCGAGGCGGAGAAGTCGGGAATCTGTTCGGGGGCGCCTTCGCTCACGGCCTCCTTCGAGAAGGAGAACCTCATGCGCTGCGTTTCGTCGAACCTCACGCCTGCGCGGAAGTCTGGGCGAAAGAGCGGGGCCGCCACGATGCAGGAGGCGGGCTTGCCTGCGTCATCGGCCGCAGCCTGAGCCTTCGCCTTGAGTTCGGGCGCCGCCGACGTGCGCACGGCCTGGGGCTTGGAGGGCTGCGTGGCGCAGGATCCGTACGGAGCGGGCGTCGAATTCTGGGCGCATCCGGCCGCAAGGATCGTTGCAAGGACGGCGGGGAGGAGAAGGCGTTTCATGTCGGCGGGTGACGGGCGGGATTGAAGAGCGGCCACATTGTAGCCGATGCAACGATCGGAATACGTAACGGTCAGTATCGGTGATAAAGCTGAGGCAGTCTGAGGGCGCCTGCGGGACAGGCTGGGACCGAGGGATGCGTGATGCAGGGAGGATTGCATGGACGGCTGAAAGCCTCTTGGCGAGAGGGCCACTCGCCGCGCTCTCCGTGTTCCGGCGTCAAAATCCCGCTAATATAGAACTCGTTATTGAAGACGCGCCGCCCGCCCAAGAGCCTGCGGCCCACACTGGTCTCGACATGCAGAACAAAAAGCTCATCGCCCTTGCCATCGCCTCGCTGGCCCTGCCGGCCATCGCGGCCGAAGCGCCCGCCGCAGCTCTGGCGGCGTCCACCGCCGCCCCCGTGGCTGCGCCCGCATCCGCTCCGGACTCGGAGTCGGAGGACGCGCTCGACAGCGTGGTGAACGGCCTCGCCTCCGCCTCGGAGACGGGAGAGGCCTCGCCCGAAGGGGAGAAGGCCGAAGAGGCTCGTACGGATGCGGCTCAGGAAGTCGCTGAAGGAACGGCCGGGGACAAGACCGGGGCGGCGGACGCAAAGTCTGAGGAAAAAAACGAGGATGCCGGCGCGGGGAGTGCGGACGAGTCCGGAGCGGACGGTGTTGCCGAGCTGCGCACGGCCGATGCGGTGTCGCCTCTTGCGATCGTGCCGCCGTTTCTGGACTTCATGCCCTACGTGACGAGCCTCAAGGACGTCGAGGAGGTCTTCGGCAAGAATGCCCGCCTCTATGACGACGGACGCTACGGCAGACGCCACATCATCACGGGTCAGGACTTCGATCTCGGCGTCACGAGCATTCTCGTCTACTACACGGACGGCGGACTTCTCTCCGACGTCTTCCTGAGGATTCCCGCGAAGGAGCGTCCCCGCGTGCTCGAGGCCCTCAGGGAGATGACGCCCTCGATGAATCCCGACGGCATCTGGACTTCGGATGGCGGGCGCGACTACTGGCGCACGAAGACCGCAGAACTCTCCGTGGGCCCCGTCAAGGGCGACGACTTCACGGTCGAGTACGGCGCGACGGCGCGCCAGATCCGCGAGACGCGCGCCTGGATCGAGGCCGATCCAGCTCACCGCGCACCGCGCTTTGCGGGACTTTCGATCGGCATCTCGACGGCGGCCGACGTCAAGGCGAAGGCCGACGGCAAGCGCTGCCGCATCCTGGGGCCGAGCCATGCGAAGGACGGCTCCTCGACCTATGCGCTCAGCGGTCCCTGTTTCGGGGTGCCGGGCGAATATCAGTCGCTGGCGTGGATTGCCGCCGACAGCGGCAGGCTCACGCGCCTCTTCCTGCAGAGCCGCGGCGACGCCGTGGGATTTTCCTCCGTGCTGCCTGCGCTTGAAAAGCGCTACAGGCCCACGGGCAAGCCCGGCGAATTCGAGGCGGGCGAGGCGCCTGCGCGCAACGTCTGGCCTGCCGTCATCCGCTTCACGCCCTATCGCAAGGCCGCGGGCGGCACCGTCGAGGAGGGCACCCTTGAATTCTTCGCCGGCATCGACGGCGTGAAGAAAGAGGAGGCCGTCTGGGACGCGCTTCTCGAGGAGAAGAAGGCGAGGGAGGCTCAGGCAAGGCAGGTCGACAGCCTGTTCGAATGACCTCGGCAACGGCTTGAACAAACGAAAGGCCCTGCAGGAGCGAATCCTGCGGGGCCTTGTTCAAGGTTTCAGGCCTGAGGGCCTTGGCCGGGCTCATTGGTCGAGCTTCTTGATTTCGGCGCGGGTGCGTTCAAGCTCGAGTTCGACTTTTTCACGGGCTTTCTCGGTGCGGACGGCCTCTTCGGCAACGGACGTGCCGACCTGGGCTTCACGCTCCTGGACCTTCAGCTCGGCGAGGCGGACCTTGAGCTCGCGTTCGCGAAGGGCGAGTGCATCAAGCTTGTCCTGCTTGGCCTTCTTGGCGGCGTTGGCCTTGGCGTTCGCCTGGGCGCGGGCCTTGTCGGCCTTCGCCTTGGCGGCCTGCTTCTGGGCTTCGGCCTTCTGGCGAGCCTGTTCGGCGTAGTATTCCTCGGCCTGGATGCGTTCTTGTTCGGCCTTCACGACGCCGATGTTGTACTCCATCTGGCCGCCTGCTTCGGCGTACTGCTCGGCGCGGCGGTCGGCATTGGTCGTGCAGCCTGCGGCGAGAAGAGCGGCGCCGAGGGCGACGACCGTCATGATCTGCTTCTTCATGATGAAACTTCCTTCAGGAAACCCGGATCAGCGCTTGCCGCAGCCGTACGGGTTGTTCGGCTGGATGCGGGTCTCGCCGCTGCGAGACGAGGCCATGATGGCGGAGCCGAGCTTGTATTCGCAGATGCGGCCGACCTGCGTGGACTGGTAGACCTGCCCGTCGGAGGAGCGGTAGACGAGCTGCACGCCGTCGACATAGGTCGTGCCGGAGCCGCCGACGGCGTCGCCTGCAAGACCGCCGATCGCGCCGCCGGCAAGGCCGCCGAGGACGCGGGACGAGGTCGAGTGGTTGTTGTGGTTGCCGATGGCGGCGCCGGCGATCGCGCCGAGGATGGCGCCCGTGGCGCGGGCACGGTCGGAGTTTTCGCTGTTGTTCACGGCCACCTGAGCGGGATTGATGGCGATGATTTCAACCGTGTTCACTCGCTGAGCCTGGTTCACCTGGCTGGAGCTGTAGACGTCGGAACGATAGTAGTTGCCGTCGGTGGCGCAGCCGCTGAGGGCGACGGTCAGGCTGAAAAGGCCGATCACGAGGAGTTTCTTCTGGGGCATGGCTTTGTTCTTGTCTTGGGTCGAAAAAACGGTCATTTTGGACTGATCTTCCGTTCAGTCCACATCCTCACGATACACCATTGCGGGTGCGGCGGGCGGATGAGGGCTGCGGTCCGAAACAAGACGTTACGCATCCTTGCGCAGGCAGGATGCAGTGGATGTAGAAAAGTCGCCGGTCGCTGCGGAATCTGCGGCTTTGCGGTGCGTCGCGGGCCCTGATCAGGCGGACACGCGGACGAGACGGCCGGTGAAGTCGTGGATTTCGACGCGGCCGTTGCGGCGGTGGATGGCCAGCTGGTCGTCGCCGACGAAGCGGACGAACTTGGCGTCGTTGACACTGTACGTCGTGACGAGCTTGCCTTCGGTGTTGTAAAGCTGACAGTAGCCGTTTCTCAGGACGATGGCGACATGGTCGCGATGAAGGATGGCTTCGTCGATGTTCATCGGGGGAAGCGTGACGCGGGGCTTGCCGGCGCCGCCTCTGATCTCACAGCAACCGTTGCGGACAACTGCATTCATTGTTTCTCTCCTCCTTGGTGGGCTTCAGCATCTGCATGAGGGAAGAATATGACGGGGTGCGTCAGTATGTGACGCAAGCGGAAGCGCACGCATCATGTTCGAGACTCCATCAGTTTCTGCCGAAGCTCATCGAATCAATTCTACCAGAAATGAAATCAGGATTTCACGCTTGTCGTTCGGGAGGGTGTGCGGCTGATCTTCGCGGCGGCGTGCACTTGATGCAAAAAAGGAGCGCTGCTTTCGCAAAGCGCTCCTTTCGACTGTCCCGCGCGCGTTTACAAAGAACGCGGGACTATTCAAACCGATCGACGGAAATTAGTTTTCGTTGTCCATCGGGGTGAGGGCGTGACGAGCGGCCCAGGTCCACGGATTGGCGAGCCAGTCGTTGAGGACTTCCTTCTTGTCGGCGGAGATCGTGCCGAGTTCGATGGCCTTGTCGATGACCTTCGTGAAGTCGATCATTTCGTGGCAGCGGACTTGCTGCTTTTCGAAGAGCTTGTTGGTCTCGTCGATGCCGAAGGAGGTGATGGCGAGGCAGTCCGTGACCGTGGCGCCTTCAGCCTTGAGGCCTTCGACGGCGGAGAGGAGCGAGAGGCCGGTGGAGATGTGGTCCTCGATGAGGAGGACGCGCTTGCCGGCGATGTCGCAGCCTTCGACGCGGCTCTTGTTGCCGTAGGTCTTGGCGGCCTGACGAACGAAGATGCTCGGCTTGTTGAGGCGATAGGCCAGAGCGGCGGCGTGGGAGACGCCAGCGCCTTCGACGCCCGCGACGATGTCGAATTCGAGACCGAGTTCGACGACCTTCGTGGCCATAGTTTCAAGGATGTCGCGCCAGGCTTCCGGGACGGCCGTCAGGCGGCGGTTGTCGACGTAGATCGGCGTGATCAGGCCGGACTTGAGGCGCATCGGACGTTCCGTCAGGAAGGACACGGCGCCGTTGTTGATGAGGTGTTCGGCGAGGATGTTTTCAGCAATCTTGGACTTGAACATTTTCTATATCTCTTTCCTGAAAATTAGTCGATGCCGATCGCCTTGCGGCCGTTGACCGTGGCAATCTTGACGAGTTCGTCGAAGTAGTCGAAGCGGCAGCCCGTGGCGAGCGTGGTCATTTCGTGCCACATGTCGCCGGCGTTCCAGGGCACCATGGCGTCGCAGACGTTGTCCGTGCCGAGGGCGACGGTGATGCCGGCCGGGACGAGTTCGTCGACCGGGGTCATGGAGTTGTGCATCGGGCCAATCTGTTCGGAACGCGGGGTGTCGATCCAGGCGGTCGGGCAGGCGATCATCATCACGTCGGCTTCGCGCATGAGCGTGTAGAGACGCTGGCGGTAGGCGCGGGAGTGAGCGGCGATCGAGATGCCGTGAATGGCGACGACCTTGCCCTGCATGCCGTGCTGGATGGTCTTTTCGCAGAGCTGCTCGGTTTCGTATTCAAGGCTTTCGTTGAACTGGTCGACGTGGACGTGGACCATCTTGTTGCGGGACTTGGCCGTTTCCATGATGATGTCGAAGGCTTCGTCGCCGCGGCCGTAGTCGCGTTCGTCGCGCTTCGGGAGCGCGCCGATGATGTCGACGAGTTCAGCGCCGATGTCGAACCACTTGCGGGCTTCCGGATGGATCACGCCCTTGAGGGTCTGGTTGGCGAACTTGACGGTCAGCTGGTCCTGATAGTGTTCGCGGGCACGCAGGCCGGCCTTGATGGCGCGGTCTTCAGACTGCGGGTCGATGTCGACGAAGGTCGCGAGGGCGGACACGCCCTGGGCGATCTGGTTTTCAAAGAACATCGAGAAGCGGCGGTAGAAGTCTTCTTCCGTGGAGTTGCGCTTGAGGGCGTCGAGGGCGTCCCATTTCTGCTGAAGCGTGCAGGTGCGGCGCATCTCGAGAACGTCGGGGCTGAGGGTGTAGGCACGGTCTGCATGAGCGTGGGTGTTGACCCAGCCGCCGGCGGCCATGATGGCCGGTTCGATCATGTCGCGAATCGTCAGGGGGGCGTTTGGCGTAGACATTAAGAACATCTCCTTCGCAGTTAGCGAAAACAAAAGTGGTATTTGCCGTCAGTACTCAGGAAAAAGCCGCGGATACGTCGGTTTGAAAGGGATGACGTTTCTGCGGCTAAATTGACCACATTTTATAGATGGGTTTTTGATGTGGCGAATGGATACACAAATTGTTACATCATCAAGGCGTGACGCTTGTGCTTCATTCCGTTTTCTTCGCTAGAGCCGCAGTCGAAGGCAAATGGATGCCGGATGCTGGTCGCGGACTGGGGCCTCGTGTCGGCATGTGAAGGTCCGCCGTTGCGCGTCCTGAGGCGGGTTTTGTCGACGAATCCCGCCGAAAAAGGCCCGGATTTGGGTATGATGGGCGCCCGTTCCGTCAACCGACGCCATTTCCGCCTCTCCATGCTGTCATTCGAAGCCGAAGCGGCCGTTCAGGCCGAGCCCGTTCCTCCCGTTCTTCCCGTCCTTTATCTTGATGACGTGATGTGTGCCGTGATGAAGCCCGAGAAGCTTCTCGTGCACCGCACCGAGATCGCCAACGGCGACACGGTCTTTGCCGTGCAGTGCGTGCGTGAGCAGCTCGGCCGTCGGGTCTGGCCCGTGCACAGGCTCGACCGCGGGACGTCGGGCGTGCTCGTCTTTGCGTGTGATGCGGACACGGCCTCGAGGCTCGGGCGCATCATGATGGCGGGCGAGGTGAAGAAGCGCTATGCGGCCGTCGTGCGCGGCTGGCTCGAGGAATCCGTCGACTGCCGCCATCCGCTCTCGCTCCCCGAGGATCCGTATCTGAAGAAACGACGCGGTCCGTCGGAGCCTCAGGATGCGCGCACGGTCTTCATCGAGCGCGCAAGGGGCGAGGCGCCCGTTCCTTCGGGCAGGTTCGAGACGACCCGCCTCGGCCTCGTCGAGGCCGAGCTCTTCACGGGCAGAAGGCATCAGATCCGCCGTCATCTCAAGTGGCTTGCGCATCCCGTCATCGGGGACGCCACCTATGGGAAGGGCCCCCTCAACCGTGCGGTCGCGCAATGGTTCGGTGCGGACCGCCTGATGCTCCACTGTGCGAGGATGACGCTCCCGCATCCCGTCACGGGCGAGGAGATCGACATCCGTGCGCCGCTCGTCGAGGGTCCCTTCAGGTCAGCCGTCGAGAGGCTCGGCTGGCTTGAGGCGTACGAGGAGCTTATGAACGGCCCCTGGAGAGAGCCGCCTGCGCAGGCGCAGCTTCTGGCGTAGCTGCCTGAGGCCCGGGAAAGAAAGAAGGCCCGGCCTTCCGAGAAGAAGCCGGGCCTTCTTGGGGTTTGACTGTCGTCGGCGTCAGGAGTTGCGGCGCTTGTCGAGGCCGAGATCGGCCATGATCGTGGCGGAGATTTCCTCGATCGACTTCGTCGTGGAGTTGAGCCAGCGGATGCCTTCGCGGGCCATCAGGCCTTCGGCGTCGGCGATTTCCTGACGGCAGTTCTCGATGCTGGCGTAGCGGCTGTTCGGACGGCGCTCGTTGCGAATTTCGGAAAGGCGCTCGGGCTTGATGGAGAGGCCGAAGAGCTTTTCGCGAAGCGGAATAAGGGCGTCGGGCAGGGAGCCGCGGTCGAAGTCCTCGGGGATGAGCGGGTAGTTGGCGACCTTGATGCCGAACTGCATGGCGAGGTAGAGCGACGTCGGGGTCTTGCCCGAGCGGGAGACGCCCACGAGGATCACGTCCGCTTCGTCGAGGCCGCGGTTCGTCTGGCCGTCGTCGTGCTGGAGCGTGTAGTCGATGGCGGCGATGCGGCGGTTGTACTTCGCGTCGTCGCGGATGCGGTGGCTCTGGCCGATGGAGTGCGCGCTCTTCATGCCGAGCTCGGTCTCGAGCGGGCCGACGAACTTGCGGAAGAGGTCGATGATGTGACCGCTCACGTGTTCGTTGAAGGTGCGCATGATGTCCGGATCCACGAAGGTCGTGAAGATGATCGGACGAAGGCCTTCTTCCTTTTCCACCTGATTGATGCGCTGCGCGGTTTCAAGCGCCTTCTCGACCGTGTTGACGAACGGGATGCGCGTCTGGTGGTAGTCGAGGTCGGGGAACTGCGTCATGATCGAATGCGCGAGCGTTTCGGCGGTGATGGCGGTGCCGTCGCTCACGATGAAGATCTGTCGGCAGGGGGCGCACTTCTGGGTGTCTGTCATGGCGGATAGTTGAGAAGGATTGGGTAATCCTTCCATTTTACCCGATCGGCCATTTCCGATGAGTCGAGTCTGAGGGTTTCCCGCGTCACACGGGCGTTTGAGGTCAGAGCCTTGGGCTGCGCCTGATGAGGAGCTCGGCCGCAAGGAAGATGACGGCCGCAAAGAGCGAGAGCAGGAGGCAGAGCGCGTTCGCGGCGTCGAAGTCGGCGTGTGAGACGGCGTTGAAGATTTCGAGCGAGAGCGTGTTGGTGCGTTCCGAGATGTTGCCGCCGAGCATCATGGTGATGCCCACCTCGCCCGAGACGCGGCGCAGCCGAGAAGGAGCGCCGCCGCGAGACTCGGCCGAACGAGCGGTAGCGTGACCCTGAGGAAGACGTCGCGCCTGCTCGCGCCGTGGATGCGGACGGCCTCCTCGAGTTCGATGAGGCGCGGCGAGGCGAACGCTGCCTGAAGCGGACGAACGACGAGCGGTAGGCCCGCAATGAAGCCCGCGAGCGCGACGGCCTCGCGTTGAAGATGAGCGAGAGGCCGAAGGGCTCAAGCGCTCCGCCCACGAGGCTCGTGCGCCCGAGCGCCGTCAAGAGCATGTAGCCGAGCGCCACGGGCGGAAAGACGAGCGGAATCGTGATGACGAAGCCGAGGACGCGCGGGGCGAGCCCTTTGCGCCAGACGAGGACGAGCGGCGTGTCGCCGAGGCGCCTGGCGTCGGGTGCGAGCGCATCGTGGAACTTCTCGAGGCTCGCCTCGTCGGAGATGACGACGTTGACGCCGCTGCCGTGCTTCACCGGGGCGAGCATCTGGCCGATGTTGCCGCCGAAGCTCGTCTCGACGGCGACGCCCGTCTCCTTCTGATAGAGCGCGGCGAGCGCGTCGACCATCTTGACGTAGCTCGCGCCCGTCGTGACGACGACCTGCGCGGCGTTCGCGGCAAGAGCGGAGACGGCGGCAAGGGTAATGAGGAGCGGCTTGGGTTTCATGATGATGTCCTTGGGTTGGGAGTGGTCGGTGTCAGGCTGGCGTGCGGATGTCCGCAATGCGGCCGTCCTTCATCGTGAGGACGGTCTTCGCGAGCCTCTCGGCTTCGTCGGCGGCGTGCGTGATGTAGAGGACGGGAATGCCCGTGATTTCGGGAATGCGCTCGAAGTAGCCGAGAAGCTCGGCCTTGCGCTCCGAGTCGAGACTCGCGAGCGGCTCGTCCATGATGAGGAGCGTCTCGGCGGCGAGAATGCCGCGCCCGAGCGCGACGCGCTGGCTTTCGCCGCCCGAGAGCGTGTCGGGACGACGTGAAAGAAGATGCGCAATGCCGAGCACCTCGATGAGGCGCTCCTGGTCGACTGCGGTGCGGCGTCCTCCGAGGCGCCTGCCGAAGAGCAGGTTCTTGCGAACGGTGAGGTGCGGAAAGAGCCTGTGGGACTGGAAGACGAAGCCGATGCCGCGCGATTCGACGGGAAGGTCGATGCACGGATCGTCCGATCTGAAGACGCGGCCGTTGACGCTGATCGTGCCCGATGCGGGCTTCACGAGATCCGCGATGCTGCCGGTGAGCGTCGACTTGCCGCAGCTCGAGGGGCCGAGCACGGCCGTGAAGCCGTCGCCGGGCAGATCGCAGTCCGCCTCGAGCGTGAAACCCGGAAGACGCGTCGTGAAGTGAAGGGAGATCATGGGCAGAGCCGTTCGCTATTTGTAATGGGAATAGCGAACGGCTCTGCCAAGAAAAGAGGGTGGAGGGGTGGATGAAGACGGGGAGGTCAAGCCTCCCCTTCGTCAGGCCTTCTGGGCGAGGGCGGCTTCGATTTCGATGACGCCCTCGAGGACGCCGGCCGCCAGTGCGTAGAGTCGGGCGTCACTGCGTGCGCGAACGGCTACGGCGAAGGCGGGGAGCCATTTGGCGGCGTGCGCCTCGAAGAAGGCGGTGGCGGCCGCAGGGTCGTTCTTGAGGATCAGGACGGTGAGAAAGCCGAGCTGCAGGCCGAGATGGTCTTCGGGCACGCCGAGGATGCCTGCGGTCTCAAGCCCCGCGTCGGCGTAGGCCTTGCGGCACTCGAGCTGGGAGAGCGGGATCTCGTCCCTGTGGAGCCAGGCGGATTCGGCAAGGGGCACCGTGCCCTCGCATGTGCCAAGGAAGAGTCTGGCGTACTCGCGTTCGAGCTCGAGCGGCTCGGGCGCAGGGGCGTCGAGCACCGCCTCGAACGGGGCGGCGTTCGTGCCGAGTTCGGCTGCGAGCCCTGCGGCCGCGCGCATCGCCTCGACGTAATTTTCATAGGCGCCCTTCGCCTCGGGCTGGAGAAAGAGGGCGGAAAGCGCGTCGTAGACGGACTGACGCGCAAAGTCCTGCAGCTGCTGGGTGACCACGGGCTTGCTCTTTATATATAGACGGTCTGGAGGCGGCGGGGCGGGGCCGCGGGGGCGGCGCCTGCCGGCCGGATCGGATCAGGTCATTTTATCTGCTGCCGCGTGAAAGTGCCTCGCCCTACTCAAAACCACCTAGATGGGAACAATGACACTCTGCCTGCGTCTAGATTTCATCTATTGAGGCGGATCGGACCTGCGGAAAATCCCTGAAATTGTCCTGCGGGATCAAAAAATATGCAGGGTAGGCCCATTTTCCGGCGCATAAAGCGCTCTGAACGGGTAAAATCCCCCACAATTGAACCACCGCCCCGGTTCTTGGGGCTTAAGAGGATAAGCATGGTACAGGGTCGTTACGTTTTCCCCTTTAGTCAGCTTCGCATGACCGACGTTGATCGCGTCGGCGGCAAGAACGCTTCGCTCGGCGAACTGCTCAGCCAGCTCACGAGCGCCGGCATCCGCGTGCCGGACGGTTTCGCCACCACGGCCGAAGCCTTCCGCCTCTTCCTGAAGGAAGGCGGTCTCGAGGAGCGCATTGCTCAGCGTCTCACCACCCTTGACGTCGACGACGTCAAGGCGCTCGCCGCTGCCGGCGCCGAGATCCGCGGTTGGATTGAAGCCGCTCCGTTCCCGGCCGAGCTCGAAAAGGAAATCCGCGAATTCTACGAATGGCTCAAGGACGGTCAGGAGGAAATCTCCGTTGCCGTTCGTTCTTCCGCCACGGCTGAAGACCTTCCCGACGCCTCCTTCGCCGGTCAGCAGGAAACGGTGCTCAACGTCGTCGGCATCGACGCCGTCTTCAAGCACATGAAGGAGGTCTTCGCCTCCCTCTACAACGACCGCGCCATCTCCTACCGCGTCCACAAGGGCTTCACGCACGCTGAAGTCGCCCTGTCCGCCGGCGTGCAGCGCATGTGCCGCTCCGACCGCGGCGCCGCCGGCGTGATGTTCACGCTCGACACCGAATCCGGCTTCGACCAGGTGGTCTTCATCACCGCCTCCTACGGCCTCGGCGAAACCGTGGTTCAGGGCGCCGTGAATCCCGACGAGTTCTACGTCCACAAGCCCATCCTTGATGCCGGCAAGTATCCGATCATCCGCAAGACGCTCGGCTCCAAGCTCATCAAGATGGAGTTCGAATCCGACAAGTCCGTCGGCCGCACGGTCCGCACGGTCGATGTCCCGGCCGAAGACCGCCGCAAGTTCGCCATTACCGACGAAGATGTGATCGAACTGGCCCGCTTCGCCCGCATCATTGAAAAGCACTACGGTCGTCCGATGGACATCGAGTGGGGCAAGGACGGCAACGACGGCAAGATCTACATCCTTCAGGCCCGTCCTGAAACGGTGAAGTCCCAGCAGAACAAGGCCGACGTGCAGCTCCGCTACACGCTCAAGTCCAAGGGCCGCCTGCTCTGTCAGGGCCGCGCCATCGGCCAGAAGATCGGCACGGGCCCGGTCCGCATCGTCGACAGCGCCGCTGAAATGGATCGCGTTCAGGCCGGCGACGTTCTCGTCACGGACATGACCGACCCCAACTGGGAACCGGTGATGAAGAAGGCCTCCGCCATCGTGACGAACCGCGGCGGTCGTACCTGCCACGCGGCCATCATCGCCCGCGAACTCGGCATCCCGGCCGTCGTCGGCTGCGGCGACGCCACGGAACGCCTCTGCGAAAACGACGAAGTGACGGTGTCCTGCGCCGAAGGCGACACGGGCAACATCTACGAAGGCATCCAGGAAGTGGCCGTTGAGGAAGTCCAGCGCGGCGCCCTCCCGGAAATCCCGGTCAAGGTCATGATGAACGTCGGCAACCCGCAGCTCGCCTTCGAGTTCCAGGCCATCCCGAACAAGGGCGTCGGCCTTGCCCGCCTTGAGTTCATCATCAACAACAACATCGGCATCCACCCGAAGGTTGTTCTTGAGTACCCGAACGTCCCGAGCGAATTGCGTGACGCCGCCGAACGCCTCTCCGCCGGCTATGCCAGCCCGAAGGAATTCTTCGAGAAGCGCATCGCCGAAGGCGTGGCCACGATTGCCGCCGCCTTCTACCCGAAGAAGGTCATCGTCCGCATGTCCGACTTCAAGTCTAACGAGTACCGCAAGCTCATCGGCGGCGCCCTCTACGAGCCGGATGAAGAAAATCCGATGCTCGGCTTCCGCGGCGCCTCCCGCTACATCTCGAACCAGTTCGCCGAATGCTTCGCGATGGAATGCCGCGCCATGAAGTTCGTGCGCGACGAAATGGGCCTCACCAACGTCGAACTGATGATTCCGTTCGTGCGTACGCTCAATGAAGCCAAGCGCGTCAACGAAATCATGGAACAGTACGGCCTCAAGCGCGGCGTCAACGGCCTTCGCCTCAACATGATGTGCGAAATCCCGTCCAACGCCGTCCTCGCCGACCAGTTCCTCGAGTACTTCGACGGCTTCTCCATCGGCTCGAACGACATGACGCAGCTCGCCCTCGGTCTCGACCGAGACTCCGGCCTCGTCGCCGCGTCCTTCGACGAACGCGATCCGGCCGTCAAGGCGCTCCTCGCCATGGCCATCAAGGCCTGCCGCGAACGCGGCAAGTACGTCGGCATCTGCGGCCAGGGTCCTTCCGACCACGCCGACTTCGCCGCCTGGCTGATGGAACAGGGCATCGAGTCCATCTCGCTCAACCCCGACACCGTCGTCGACACGTGGCGTCGCCTCGCCGTCAAGTAATTGACGCGCTGAGACGCTAGTTCGAACAAGGCCCCCGGCTCCGAAAGGCACCGGGGGCTTTTGTCTGGTCCCTTCGAATCGCATGTGCCTGAGATGTTTTCACGTCCGTGCTTGACATGTGCCATGAGAATGATTATCATTAATGAGAGTAAGAACCATTCGCAGGTGCGAACGGGCAGGACCACACGAATCACAGGCGCCTTTCGGGCGCAGGGAAGGGCAACATGACGAAGCATGCAGCTGCAAGGACGCGCACGGCGCTCAGAGCCGCCTCAACCGCAGGTCTTTCGGTCTCCGCATTCTTTCTTGCGGCGCCCGTTCTCGGTCTTCTCGCGCCGCAGGCGAGCTTTGCGGCGGCGATCGCTGCCTTTGCCGCGGCGACAGGACTGGATGCGATTCGAGACCGTACGCACGGAGAATAGTTTTCACGACTTCTGCAGTTGAGTGAGGACCGGCGCCCGCAGTTCTCTTCGGAGGAATGCGGGCGCCGGTCTTTTTGTCTTCCCGATTGTCGTTTCGTAAGTGCGTGAAAACCTAGGAGTGCCGCCGTTCGCCGCTGTGCTAGAGTGTTCTGGTACGGCCTCTGTGGCCCGCAGGGCGGTTCCTGCGGCGGATCAGGGGCGCTTGCGGAGGCAGGAACGTTGTTCATATCAGGTACGGTTCTCTGGTTCATACTGGCGCTGATCGTCGCCGCCGTCGAGATGGTGACGGGCACGGTCTATCTTCTGGCCGTCACGCTGGCGTGCGCAGCCGCGGGCGCCGCGAGCTGGCTTGGCCTCTCGGCGAGCTGGCAGTTCGCGGTCTGCGCCCTCGTGACCGTCATCGGCTGCGCGCTTGCGCATCTCCTGCGCCGCAGGAAGAATCCGCAGGCCGATCGTCTCATGAATCTTGACGAGGGCGAGCGCATCCGAGTCGAATCCGTGGGCACGGGCGGCACCGCCGTCGTGCAGTACCGCGGCGCGCCCTGGATCGCCTGCGCCGAAGAGGGCGATCTCACGCCGGGCACCTGGATCATCGCCCGCGTCGACGGTACTCGCCTCGTCCTTCGTTCCGCCGCCCTCAAGTAGAGGCGACGCCTATTTCACACGTCATACGGAGTCATTGAAAAAATGAACGTCAGCGGCTTTCTCATCTTTACGCTCGTGCTCGTCGTCGTGGCGGTGCTCTTTGCGTTCCAGTCCGTCAAGGTCGTGCCCCAGCAGACCGCGTGGGTGGTCGAGCGCCTCGGCAAGTTCCACGCCGTGCTCACGCCGGGCCTCAACTTCATCATTCCCTTCATCGACCGCGTCGCCTACCGCCACTCCCTCAAGGAGATTCCGCTCGACACGCCGAGCCAGGTCTGCATCACGCGCGACAATACCCAGCTCACGGTCGACGGCGTCCTCTTCTTCCAAGTGACCGACCCGCAGCGCGCCTCCTACGGCACGTCCAACTACGTCGTCGCCATCACGCAGCTCGCCCAGACGACGCTTCGCTCCGTCGTCGGCAGGATGGAGCTCGACAAGACCTTCGAGGAGCGCGATCTCATCAACAAGTCCGTCGTCTCCGCGATTGACGAGGCGGCCCTCAACTGGGGCGTCAAGGTGCTCCGCTACGAGATCAAGGACCTGACGCCGCCCGCCGTCATCCTGCAGGCCATGCAGCAGCAGATCACGGCCGAGCGCGAAAAGCGCGCCGTCGTCGCCGCATCCGAAGGCCGCAAGCTCGAGCAGATCAACCTCGCCACCGGCGCCCGCGAGGCCGCCATCGCCCAGTCCGAGGGTGAAAAGCAGGCCGAGATCAACAAGGCCGAAGGCCAGGCGGCCGCCACGCTCGCCCTTGCCACGGCAACGGCCGAGGCCCTTCGCCGCGTTGCCGCCGCCACGCAGGCCGAAGGCGGCATGAACGCCGTCAACCTGCAGGTCGCCGAAAAGTACGTCGAGGCCTTCTCGCAGCTCGCGAAGACCAACAACACGCTCATCGTCCCGGGCAACCTCGGCGACATCTCCGGCATGATCGCCTCGGCGATGAAGATCGTCGACGGCGCCAAGGCCCAGCTCCCGCCCAAGGCCTGAGCCGTCCTTTGAAGCACCTTCCGAAGGCGCCCGCAGGATTCGTCCGCGGGCGCCTTTTCCGTCGCACCTCCATCATCACCTGCACCGCATGCCGTTTCGTACTCCTGAAGCGGGTGCGGGGCCTTCGCTCTGTATAATGTCGGCATGTTTTCACAAGAGCCGCGGCACCCCTGCATGATGGCCCCCAAGGATGAAATTTCCTATGACCGAACAGAATACGAGCGGCGCCGTCGTGGCGCTTCCTTCGATCGGCGATTCCGCCGTTCTCGCCGAGATCCTGATGTACACCGGACGTGATGCGATCGCCGTCATGCTGAATGAGCAGGGCGATCCCAATGACTTCTCCAGGATCGTCTTCGGCGTCGCCTCGATCTTCATGGGGCACACCGACTCGCTCGAGCTTCCCGAGGGCTGGGATCCCGCCGCGCGGGGCGCCGCCCTTCGTCCGCTTCTTTCCGACATGCTTGAAAACATGCCCGAGGAGGACCGCAGGACCTTCGCCGATGACGAGAGTCTCCTTGTGCTCGCCGTCATGACCTGCTTCCAGGAGGCCGCCGCCATCGCAGAGTACTGGGCCGATGCCCACGAGACGACGGACATGCAGACCATTCTGAACGGCGTCCTTCATGACGAACTCTTCTCCGCCCACTTCGCCACCTGGGCTGAGATGATCCTCGGCATTGCCCCCGAAGAGGAGGACGAGGAAGGCGCGGCGGATGACAGCGAAGGAGACAAGACGGAATGACGGACGAAAAGAAGATCGAGGAGCAGGCCCCGGAGCAGGGCGAGGAAAAGGTCGAGGCTGTCGTTCTTGACGAGAACGTGCTCGAACAGCTGCTGGTCGGTTGCATCTGGGACGTGCTCCGCCGCATACACCGCGTTGCCACGAAGGCCATCACGCCCGACCAGGCAACCGAGGAGGACGATGCCATTGCGCGTCACCTCGCCCGCACGCTCATGGGTGAGAATCCCGGCTTCACGAGCGCGCTTCCGCTCGTCGGTCCCGCGCTCGTCGAGGAGCTGCGCAAGCTTCCCGACTATGCCGAGGACGAGCTCCCCGAGGAGATCGACAGTGCCAATCCGCGCGCCGTCATGGTCTACGTGTGCCGCACCTTCCTGCACGGCATTTACGACATGGTCCGCACGCTGACGAAGGCCGATGAGATGACGCCCGAGAAGCTCTCCGAGACCGTGAATTCGACCGCCGCGCTCTGGACGCTGCGCTTCACCGGCCGCAGGGCCGACAAACTCAACTGAACGATCGGAGACGGGACATGGCCGGTTGCGGATCGAACTGCAGCGCAGGATGCTGCAAGGACTTCAGTTCCAGGGCGGAGCGTCTGCCCAATCTTCTGAGCGTCGAGGTGACGGGCGAGATCTTCGCGAAGGCCGTCCGCAACATGACGCTTCGCGCCGCTCAGCGCGCCACGGGCATGATGAGCGACGAGGAGTATGAGGAGGCCAAGAGCAAGCTCGTGCGCTGGCTCGTCAACGCCTTTTCGGGCGAGAATCCTCACTATGAGGCCGACTCCGAGTGGCACGGCAACGGCGGTCTCGCCGACTATCTGGCCGAGACGCTCGACTATCACGGCCATTCGCCCCGTCAGGTGATCACGCATGCGGCCGCGCTCTTTGCCGACGACGCCGACAACCTCGCGCGCGAGATCGTCGAGCGCGGCGGCCTCGACACGCCCGCGGCCCGTCAGGCGCTGGCGCAGGTCGCAGGCATGTGGGCGCAGGTCTTCACGGGCGTTCCGCCCGAATTCGCCTGAGGTTAGCCATGGCGCGCAGTCCGCTTGAAGAGCACGCTCCCGACGTCACCCGCGAGATCATGGGGCGTCTTTCCCCCGAGGCCATGCGCACGCTTCGTGCCGTCTCCGAAATGCGAAACCGTCCCGCCGAGGACGTTCTTCGTGAGGAGCTTCGCGGCTACATCGCCGACAAGCTTCCGCTGCCCGACGTCGAGGCCATCATCCACGCGATGGGCGAGCGCTTCTATGCGCTCGGCTATGCGTGCGGCACCGCCAAGCGCTTCCTGAGGAAGCTCAGGGGCGAATGACCCGCAGTCCTTCAATGAAATGACGGCCCGAAACCTTGCGGTTCCGGGCCGTTGTATTTTTCAGGGCATTCAGTCGCCTGATTTCAAAAGCTTCTTCTTGAGGCCGTCGTCGATGGCATTGTCGCCAAGCCAGATGGCTAGCACGGCGTTGTAGAGCGCGCGGCCGCCGCCGATGGGCTCGCCCACGGGCTTGTCATTCAGATGGACCGTGGTGCCCTTGTCGGGCGAATAGTCGAAGTCGATGATGTCGCCCGTTTTCACGTCGCCGATCGACCTCATGAGGCTGCGCAGGGCCTCAAGTCCGGCGGAAATCGCCTTTTCCTTGGCAGGCTGGAGGTTCGCCTTGATGCCGTCGTTGAGCGAGTCGATGAAGCTCGCGCAGGAGACGTCGCGTAGCAGGCCGAGACGAACGCGGGCAGCGCTGTTCTGGGCCATGACCTCGGTGTTCCTGCGGGCGGGCGCCTTCAGGTAGAGCCCTGCCGTGTAGACCTTGAAGAAGATTGTCGTGCGAAGGCCCGCACCGTTGAGCAGAAGTTGCTCGCCGTTGACGTTCGCCTGCGGCTCGTAGGTGATGGATTCGATCTTGAGGGGCTGGCCGGCGAAGGCGATGCCAAGCGTGAGCGTCATGCAGGCGGCCGCGGCCAGTCTCTTGAGAATGTGGGTCATGGGCTTTCCTGATGTGAAAAAGGAACACGCAGAATCGTGCCACCGCCCGCGTGCGAACGGGAAAAAACCGCAAACGACTTTGTCTCAAGAGTTTTCAGTCTTCCCGGCCTTCGCGGACTCGGCGGCCTTTCGGGCCTCGATGCGCTTCTGGCGCTTCCTGCCGCGCACGACCGAACTGGTTTGCAGCGCCACGGATAGTGCGATGAGTCCGATGCCTGCGTAGAAGGAAGGACCGAGGTCGCGGGCCTCGCCGAAGATGACCATGGCGAGGATGATCGAGTAGATCGGCTCGAGGTTGTAGGAGAGGTTGACCGTGAAGGCCGAGATATGCTCGAGCGACTGGATCTGCAGGATGTACATGAAGAGCGTGCAGAAGATCGCGAAGATCGGCAGATAGAGCGTGTCGGGCCAGGTCGGGATGAAGGGCTCGGGCGGCATGAGCGAGACGTAGATGGGGATCGCAACGCAGGAGAAGGCGAAGCCGCCGAGTAGCTGCCAGCTCATGACGGTGACGCTCGAGTACTTGGCTCGGTAGCGCTTGAAGTAGACGGCCAGAAGCGCCGCCGCTGCGGCGCCCACGAGGCCGAGAGCAATGCCGAGGCGGTACTGCGCGTCGAAGTGGAAGATGAGCGAGATGCCGAAGATCGTCACGAGCGAGAAAAGCATCTCGCGCAGCGAGATGCGGGCCCTGTTCATCAGCGGCTCGATGAGCGCCGTGAAAAAGCCGATCGACGAGAAGGCCACGACGCCGATGCTCACGTTCGAGGCCTTGATCGAGGCATAGAAGAGCGTCCACTGCACGGCGAGAAGCGCGCCCACGCCCATGATCGCGATCCTGTCGCGCGGCGTCACCTTCTCAAGGCGCTTCGTCAGCCAGGCCCAGAGCCACAGGCAGCCGCCCGCAATCACGATGCGCCAGAAGACGATGAGGCCGGGCGAGAGCATCATGAGCTTGCCGAAGACGCCGGTCCAGCCGGCCAGAAGAATGGAGATGTGAAGCTGAAGGAAGGCCTTTTTCACGGCGCACCGCCAGGAGGGAGACTGTTTGAAGATTGGGAACAGGTCGGCTTTTCGCCCCTTTTCAAGGCTCTGCCGGCCGCGCCTATGCTACCGCAAGAAGAAGGAACTTGCCATGCCGGACACACGGCCCGGGCGTGACGTTTTCCCGCATCTTCTTCCGCCTCATCCTTAGCTGATCGTCAAGATACGTACAGCTCTTTTGATAATAGAAACTTAGCTAGCTAATTGTGAGGTTTCGGCGGTATCGTTTCTCGAAACGCTACGAAAAGCTCCGGTCGGAACTTGCGGAGATGCTTCGTCTTTGCGCCGCCACGCGAAAGCGCGAGCACGGTGAAGTCTGCAACTGGCTTCTCGGCCATGCAGGCCACATCATTGTGGAGGACAACAGTTATAAGGCGTTCCAGAGGGGACGGTTCGGCAAGACCATCGGGCGACATGCGCCGGCAGCGTTATACGCACAACTGACGAACAAGGCTGAAAGCGCCGGTTTGTTGGTGGAAGTCGTATCGCCAAAGAAGCTCAAGCCCACGCAGCACAATCTGCTGACGGGCCAATTTGTCAAGCACGAACTTTGGGAGCGCCGCGTACGATTGGGCAACGATGACGACGATCGCTGGATCGACCGCGATGCGGCGGCTTGTCTGAATCTGTTGTACGCAGATCTTGAAAAACAAACCTACGCCCCGGAACGGATCCGTGAGGCCGTTCTAGCCGGAGTAACAGCCTGGCTTGACGCCGGTGTCGTAGTCATTCAAGCCCGAGAAGGGATCACCGAGCGCGAGTTCGGGAGGTTCCGACGGCGGGGGATTCCGTCCCTTACCGTACAAGGGCTGCGTCAGCAAGGATTTCGTGGTCGGAGTGACAGCAAATCGGGGACAACCCCGAGGCGAAAAGCCTCGACTGAATCGAAACCCTCCCACTTCAGTGGCGAGGTTGTTTAGGGAGATGAAGAAGGGGCCGCCGTCTGCGGACGGAAGCCCCCTGGTTCGTCAGGGCTCAGAACTTGTCAAAAACTGTGGCAGATGCCGAGCATGGCGGCCCTGACCGTGTCGGTCTTCTTGGGGCCTGAGACCTCCTTGCCGTTCTCCTTGTAGGTGCGGTCGACGTAGGACGCGGCGGCGTAGAGGTACGTGCGCTTGCTGAGCGGATAGTCATAGCCGAGCGCGATCTGCCAGGCGTCGGCCTCGACCTTGACGTTGGTTCGCTTGCCCGACTTGACCGTGAAGGTGTCGTAGTCGCCCGTGACGTAGCCCGTCTGTATCTTGAGCTTGCCGCCGAGGACCTCATGGGTGGCGCCGAGAACGACGGCGTGGCTGTCGAAGCCTTCATTGCCGCACAGGGTATTTTTGGTGTCCTTGTAGCGCGTCATCTGGTTGCCCACCTTCTCGACGTTGTGGCCGTACTGATAGGCGCCGTAGAGCGTCAGGTCGTCGAGCTTCCAGCGGATACCGAGGTTGTAGGTCTGCGAGTCGTCTCGGTTGTAGGGGCTCGAGCCGCGCTCGTAGAAGTAGTTGTCGGCCACGAAGACGACGCGGAGCGGACCGCGGCGGTACTGGGCGCCGAGGGCGGCGAATCGGTCGCGCTGCGAGCTCGGCACGGCATCGTCGCCGTCCACGCCGTTGGAGTATTCGCCGTAGAGCCTCAGGCCGGCCATGTCGGGCGATTCGTAGCGGATCATGTTGTCGGCGCGCATGACCTGATGGTTGATGATCTGCAGCGCCTGGGCTTCCTTGTAGAGGTTGCCGAAGACCGTATAGCTGTTGAGGAAGATCGAGCCGTTGACGCCCGATCCGAGCGCGCCCTGTCGGCCGAAGCGGACTTCGCCGTAGGGAGAGGCGACGCCGAGGTAGGCGTTGCGGTTGAACAGACGGTTCTTGGTGTTGTCGAAGGAGCCGTCGTCGAGGCTGAAGCCCGTCTCCAGATTGAAGACGATTTTGTATCCGCCGCCGAGATCCTCGGAGCCGATGAGGCCCACGCGGGAGCCCTTGGAAATGCCCGAGTCCATGGTCACGGACGTGTCGCCGCTGTCGGCCTTGACGTAGTGCAGGCCGGTGTCGACGACGCCGTAGACGTCAACGGTTGCGGCGCCGGCCGTCATGCCGGCGAGCGCCGTTGCGGTCATGGCCGCAGCGGGAAGCAGACGAAACATCATGATGAATCCCCTTTATTGGTCTCTTGTCATTTCCAGCCGTAGAACTCCGTGGCGACTCGCCACGCAAGCTTCTGCAGGTAGGCGGCGTCCTCGGGCCTGAGGGGTTTTTCGCATTCGCCGAGGAAGTCGAGTCCTTCGGGCGAGGCCTTGAAGAGGAGCGAGTAGATGAGCGCGCCGTAGAGGTAGGAGCCTGCGGCGGTCGGATGGCTCTTGTCCGCCTGATGAAGCACGAGGTCGGGGCGCTCCTTCAGGCTTTCGGCGAAGGCAAGGCCCACGGGCAGCGCGATCGCGTTGTTGCGGTTGGCTTCTTCGATGATGCTGTCGGCAAGGCGGCGGGTGTCCTTGTCCATCTTGTCGGCCTTGGCCCAGGTGACGACCACGACGGGGACTGAGCCCTTGGAGCGGATCGTCTCGACGTGCTTCGCGAGATACTTCCTGAAGGTCGGCACGCGCTTGGCGGCGATGGGCTCGGACGACATGCCCTGAAGGAAGACGACGTCGAACATCTTGTCGGTACCCTTCACGACATACGTGTCCATTTCGTGCGGCAAAAGATAGTCCTCGACGTTGTGCCAGCTCAGCATCCCGGAGCTGATGGTCTGCAGGCGGGCCTTCCAGGTGCGGTTGGCGGCGCGCGTGAGGCCGCGGACGTAGCCGTGAACTCCGCAGTTATAGAACGAGTACGAGTTGCCGACGTAGAGTCCGGTCGTCGGATTCGAAACGCCGAGTTCGGTGACTTTGGGAGCCACGCCCGTTTCGAGCGCCTGAGCGCCGGTCGAGAGCGCCAGAGAGGCGAGCAGAGCCAGTGCGAGTTTCTTCATGGTCTTCTCCTGTTGTGGTGGTCGGATTCGGGAGCGGATCCCGATTGACGGCAATCTAGCAAAGGTGAGGACGGCCCGAAACGCAGACGCAGGCAAAGAAGGTTTGCGTGGAACGCAAGACGGGCACCGTCGGGACGAGGCGCTTCGACAGTTCTCCTTCGAGGCGTGAGAGAATGGAAGTTGCACTTCATGAAACGGACTCAGGCTCAACCATGGCGACGAAAAAGAAGACTGACTGCCGGCAGTACCGCATCGGCGACTTTGCCCGCTACCTCGGCGTGACGGCCGAATTCCTCAAGCACTATCAGGAGAGCGGCCTGCTTGACGTCACGCAGCGCGCGAGCGGCTACCGCTACTACGGGTTCGACCAGTCGGCCCGCATTCTTCAGTACATGAGGCTTCGCAACTACGGCATTTCCGTCAAGGAAATGGGACCGTTTCTCGAGGGCGGTCTCGACGAGGCCGTCGGATGTCTTGACGCCAAGGTCGACGAGATGCGCGCTCAGATCGAGCGCATGCAGGCCGTGGTCGAGGAGCACGAGCGCATTCGCCTCTGGTTTGAGGAGCGTCGTGCGAAGCCCGTTGACTGGGAGGTCTGCAACATGGAGCCGCACTGGTTTCTCTACCACACGAATTCTCGCGAGTTTCTTGAGACGTCGTGCGTCTACGACGTCCTGAAGACCTGGGGCGCCTGGCTCCCCGTCACGAAGTCGGCGATGTGCGTCGCGCAGTCGCTCGAGATCGACGAGTCGCACCTGCACTGGGGCTTTGCGGTGCGGGAGTCGCTTCTGAAGAAATACGGAATTCCCGTCAACGAGGCTGTGCGCCGCATGGGCTTCGGGAAGGCCTTCGTCTTTCACTTCAGCGGGATTCCGAACGGCTTCCTGATGACCGACATCGTGAAGGGCGAGCATCCCGCCTTCCAGAGGATGAAGGCGCTCGGCTTCGAGCAGGCGGGCGACGCGCTGCTCGTGCACGAGCTGCAGCTTGAGGCGCCGGGCGCGGAAAGGAGGTGTTGCGGCCGCTTCATCATTCCCGTGAAGGACTGATCCGGAGTGTGGCGCGGATGAAAACAAACGGGGGCGGCCGTGAGGCCGTCCCCGCTTGCTTCTGGTTTTTTCTGCCTGTCAGCTCAGGCCTTCGTCGGTCAGAACCGGTTGTTCTTCATCAGAACTTGTGCGTGATGCCGCAGATCCATTCGTAGTCGTTTTCGACGGCGGTGGGCTTGGCGGCCGCATAGTCGTCGGAGAAGTCGTTGTGGATCCAGCTGGCGGCCGTGTAGAGCGTCGTGCGGCGGGAGAGCGGGTAGTTGTAGCCGAGGGCCGTCTGATAGGTCTTCATCGTCAGGTTGTCGGCGTGGCTGCCTTCGAAGTCGCCCCAGCCGAAGGAGGCCTTGACCGTGCCGCCGAGAGCCTTCGTTTCGAAGCCGAGGTTCACGCCGTAGCCGTCGACGCCGGAGGGAATGGAGAACATCGTGACCTTGGCGGCCTTGGCGTAATTCTGGAAGACCTGGCTGTAGACGTAGAACTTGGCGAAGCCGGCATCATAGCTGCCGCCGAGGTTGAAGGAGAGTGCATCGTCGAGGCCGTTGCGGTCGGCGCTCGGCTGATCCTGATTGATGCCTTCAACGCCGGCGGACACGAGGACCGTGCTGTTCTGATAGCGGACGGCGCCTGCGTACATGCGCTCGACGCTGGACTTGCCTTCCGTGCCGTCCTTGTAGGCGTCGGACTGCGTGTCGGCGCCAAAGGAGTACTGGAAGACGGCGTCAAGGCCGCCGAACTTGGGCGTAAGGTAGGTGACGGCGTTGTCGACGAATTCGTAGCCGAGCGAGACGACCTGAAGGCTGCCGCCGACGTCGCCCCAGCCGCAGGAGAATGCGTTCATGACGTGGCCGAAGCGGGCGTACGGACCGTTGCCGCCGACGATCGGGCCGACGCGGCCGAAGCTGACTTCGCCGAAGTCGCCGGAAAGGTAGACGCGGGCTTCGCGGCCCCAGAGGCGGCCGCCCTGACCGAGGGAGCCGTCGTCGGTCTTGATGCTGCTTTCGAGGACTAAGCCGGCCTTGTAGCCGTTGCCGAGGTCTTCGGAGCCCTTGATGCCGAAGCGGGAGCCGATGTACTGGCCGGAGACCATGCGGGTGGTGGTGTCGCTGTTGCCGTTGACGTACTGGTTGTTGCGAACGGAAAAACCGGTGTCGATGACGCCGTAGATCTGAGTGTCGGCGGCGAAGGCGGCGCCGGAGGCGAGGGCGCCGGTCACGGCGCAGCAGAGGATGGAATGCTTCATATCAGTTCGGGCGTCCTGCGTGCGGGATCGGCGCGGCGCCCTTGTCCTGTTGTGGTTTTGAGGAAGGTTGAAGATGATGGGGGCGGGCCGCCGGAGGATTGTTCCCTCTCTTGCGGCCCTGGAGGCATCCGAGGTGAGATGCCTTTTTCGATGCGTGCCCTTTCCGTACGCGGGATCAGGCCTTGGCGAGCATGCGGCCCACGATTCGGCCAAAGGTCACCGTGCGGCCGCAGGCCATGCCGGTGGCGAGGTTCGGGTACTCGTTGGCGAAGTAGCCGCCGCTGTCGTTGCCGATGACGAAGAGGCCCGGGATCGGGTTGCCCTCGGTGTCGATGGCGTTCATGTTGGTGTTGATCTGGATGCCGTCCATGGTGCAGAGCATCCAGCCCGTGTTCTTGGCACCGTAGAAGGGAGCCTTGTCGACGGCGGAGAGACGGTGCTTTTCCTTGCCGTAGTCGACGTCCTCACCCTTGCGGTAGAGCTCGTTGTTGCGGGCGACCGTGGCCTTGAGCTGGGCGGCCGGAAGACCGAGCTTCTTGGCGAGCTCTTCAATCGTGTCGGCCTTCTGGACGTAGCCCTTGGCGATCAGGCCAGGGAGCATGCGGTCACGGAAGACCTCCCAGGGAATGTTGGGCTCGGCGCCGTTTTCGAACGGGAAGAGGCGAGAGCAGCCGTGCATCTTGAACTGTTCGGCGTACTTGACCCAATTGGAGTCGAAGATCGTGTAGTGGCAGTGGCCCTTCTGATATTCGTCGGCGTGGAGGATGTTCTCGTAGGTGCCGGACTCGTTCATGAAGCGCCTGCCGTCGGCGTTGACCTTGAGCCAGGGCTGGGAGCCGATCCAGAAAAAGCCGCTGTCGCCGGACTTGACCGTGTTGGGGCCGGGCTGCTGGTCGGGACGGATGGCGGTGCGGTCGAACATCATGATCGAGTGCGTCTCGTCCATCTTGGCGCCGGCCCAGAGGCAGGCGCGGATGCCGTCGCCGCGGGCGCCGGGCAGGGCGCCGGAGCGGCCGATGATGCGGAGGTTCCAGGGCTGCAGGGCCTCCATCATCTTCCAGTTCTGGGCGTAGCCGCCGGTGGCGACCACGACGCCCTTCGCGGCGTTGTAGCGCACGTACTTGCCGTCGGCGTTCTCGGCGATGACGCCGGTCACGCGGCCGTTCTTCTTCTCGAGCTTGACCATCTTCGTGTTGTAGTCGAAGCGGGCGCCCTTCTTGGCGGCGTACTGCTCGACGACCTGAGCGAGCGTGATCTTGAATTTGCCCGTCTTCGGATCGATCGGGAGCTTCGGAGAGTGGCCGATGGCGAAGTGCTTGTAGCGGGTTTCGTCGTTCTTGTCGCCGGACTCATGCCAGAGCTCGATGTTGCGCTCGGCGAGGCGGTCGCCGACCCAGTCGATGGCTTCGCCGGACTTGTCGCACCAGAGCTTGACGAGGTCCTGCTGGATGTGGCCGCCCGCGTACTGCGTGGCCATTGTGATGAACTCGAACTTGTCGATCTTGGTGCCCCAGGCCTTCTGGTAGCGGGAGTCGATGGCGCCGAGGTCCTCGCGGATGCCCGTGCCGACGGCGAATCGGTCGATGCCGATCACCTTGCCGCCCGCTTCGGCAGCGGCGGCGACGGCGAAGAGGCCGCCCGTGCCGCAGCCGACGACGAGAATGTCGGTCTCGTGCGTGGCGACGATGTCCTTTTCGGCGATTTCGGGCTCCTTGCCGAGCCAGTCGCCGTCGTCTTCGTCGGCCTTCTTGTCGGAGATGACTTCAACGGGAATTTCGCCCTTGGCCTGCGCAATGCACTTGGCGGCGGCCTTGGAGACGGCCTTCGACGTGATCGTGGCGCCGGAGACGCCGTCGATTTCGGCGGCCTGAGCGGCCATCAGGTTCTTCTTGAGCGTGTCGGCGGCGGCCTGACCGATCCCCGGGGTTTCGTGGGAGACGTCGAGCACGACGTCGATGATGCGGTCGGCGTCAAAGGTCATCGTGACCGTGACTTCGCCGATGCCGGAGGCCTTGGCGGAATACGTGCCCGGCCTGTAGATGCCGGCGGGAGCCGCACCAGCGGCCGCAGCGGCGAGAGAGGCGCCGCTCGCAATGCTCGTGCGGAGGAATGCACGACGGGAGAGAGACTTGTTCATGATGAGTTCCGAATCGAATGGGACCCGCAGGGAGAGGCTGCGGGTTTGCCGTAAAGGGGCGCAGGAGAAGGAGAACCTGCGGGCGCCCTTGGAAATGAAATGACCTGGGCGCAACTCTACGGGTGCGTGTCTGATTGGGGTCAAGTACCTCTCAAGAGGTAGGTTTGAGGCCGTTTCCGGGCTTTTCTTTAGGTGAAATCCCGAATGCTTTGGCGAGGCAAACGGCCGCGTGCAGGGAGGTTCGGACGTCGGCGTATGGCGGGTATGGTTGGAAACGCCTGCGGCACTGGGAAGAGCGGCGTGCGCTCGATGGAAGTTGAGGGAAGGGCTCGACTTCGGGGCCCTGAGGACGCTGCGGGCGGGTAGCGGGCGCAGGATTAGTGGACGAGGATCAAGAAAAGGCCCCGCGTTTACATAAGCGCGGGGCCTTCCGGAGGATTTCAGCCTGAATGAATGGGCGGGATTATTTCTTTTTCAGGACGGGCGGGACGTCGAAGCGGCAGACGAAGGTGAGGACTGCGTAGAGCAGGCCGCCCGCGATCATGGCGACGACGAGGCCGATGTTGGCCTTGGCGAAGACGCTCGTCTCGGCGCCCGAGGGCAGGAGGAAGCTCACGATTCGGGCGATGTAGGGGTCGCTCGACGTGATGGTGCCCAGACCGATGATCGTGGCGACGGCGAGCGAGAGGAGTGCGGTCCAGCGGCCGCTGCGGCCGCCCTCGCCGTAGTCGAAGGCCATGCGGACGTCCCAGTTGAGGCGCTTCTGGCGCAGCATGTCGACCATTTCAATGGCGCCCCAGGAGCCCATGATCACGGAGATCGCTGCGAGGAACGACTGGAAGGTCGAGACGAAGGAGTCCGAAATGAAGAGAAGATAGAAGGCGCCGAGCGTGATGATCACGGCGTTGACGACGGTGGTTGCGGCGCGGGAGAGCGGCACGCCCATGGCGAGGAGCGCGAGGCCCGAGCTGTAGACGCCCGTCATGCCGGCCGAGATGAGGCTCACGATGATGACGATTGAGAACGGTACGTAGAACCAGAAGGGAAGGATGCCGGTGAGCGCGGCGATCGGTTCGTGGGAGGCCTTGGCGAGAAGCTCGGGGTTGCCCGCTGAGAGCATGACGCCGAGGATGAGGAGAACCGAGACGGGAAGTGCGATGCCCGTCATCGTCCAGAAAATGACGCCGCCCGCCCTCGTGTTGCGGGGCAGGTAGCGGGAGTAGTCGCCGCCGTAGTTGAGGAAGCCCAGGCCCACCATCGTCATGGAAAGCACGACGGCACCGAGGAATTCGACGATGCCTGCGGACGGACGGTCGCCGAGGACGGAGAAGTCGATCTGCGGGATGAAGAAAAAGAGGTAGACGAGCGTGAAGAGGCCCGTGATCCATGCGATCGCCTTCTCGATCTTCATGATGAGCTGGTAGCCCCAGACGGCCCCCGTCATCGTGAGGACGATCACGACGATGAAGGAGCCGAAGACGCAGGCGGACGTGGGGGAGCCGTCGACCTGTGCGAGCACGGGAACGAGGTGGCACATCAGGTCGGCGAGCGTCGTCGAGGCCATCGAGAGCATCGTGACTTTCCAACCCATGTTGGCCACGTAGCCGAAGAAGGTCGGGATCTTGTTGCCGTGGTAGCCGAACGCGAAGCGCGACTGCACGAGCGTGGGCAGCCCCGTGCGTACGGAACCCACGGCGAGGATGCCCACGAGGGCGCAGGAGACGAAGTAGCCGATCACGCCTGCGAGCATGGCCTGCCAGACGGAGAGACCGAGCCCGAGCACGTAGATGCCGAGCGTGATGCCGAAGATGGAGATGTTCCAGGAGAACCAGATGGGAAAGAGCCCGGCGGGCGTGCCGTAGCGTTCGCTGTCGGGAACGGGGTTGACGCCGTTGACCTCAATGGCGGAGGCGGAGGAGTTGTCGCTCATGTTGGTTGTTTTTTCTTGAGGAAGGGATGAAATTCCCGGTTCGGCCCAGGGGAAGGCCGGGCGGGGCGGTTGATTTGAATGGGAATGAGGGCCCTTGTACGTCAGCAGTGCTCGGTGAGGAGCTCGTCGATCGTGGGCGCGCAGGCGCCGCCCTCGCGACCCGTCACGACGGAGGCCACGCGGTTGGCGAGCAGCACGCATTCGTCGATCGGGAGGCCGCACATGAGGCCTGCGATCACGCCGCCCGTGTGTGCGTCGCCCGAGCCGATCGTGTCAACGATCGCGACGGGGAAGCCCGGGATGCGGCGCACGCTGGCGTTGTCGGCCACGATCGCGCCGCGGCCGCCGTCGGTGACGACGGCATCGCGCCCCGACATGTCGTGCAGGCGCAACGCGGCATCCTCGACCCGGGTCGTGCCCGTCATGAAGAGGGCCTCGTCGGCGTTGACGGTGAAGAGGCAGCCGAGGCGGCAGAAGTCCTCGACGCGCTCGCGCGGCATGAAGTGCACGCGGGGACCCGGATCGAACACCACGACGGCGTCTGGGCGCTTGCGGGAGAGGGCCTCGAGGATGACGCGGCCGTTTTCGCCCTCGGCCTGGTAGCCCGAGACGTAGAAGTAGTCGAAGCTCTCGATGTCGAAGCGCTCGAACCAGTCGGGCTTCATGCGGCGTTCAAGGCCGAACATCGAGATGAAGGTGCGCTCGCCGGAGGCGTCGGCAAGCGACAGGCACCAGCCGTTGTCGCCTTCGCCCGCCTCGCGGTGCACGGGATAGCCGCGCTCCGTGAGGGCCTGCGCGACGAGGTCGGCGAACCGGCCCTCGCCCACGGGCATGTAGCTCTCGAACGGAAGGTCGAGCTTGTAGAGGACGTCCGCGACGTTGAAGGAGCAGCCGCCGACGGTCGTGCAGCGGTAGTCGCCCTCAACGTCGGCGCCCGCACGCGGCATCTCCTGAACGTTGATCACCATGTCGACGAAGGCCGAGCCGATGATGAGGACGCGCTTTTGAGGCTTGAGCGAATGGAGGACGGAGCGGATGCTTCGCATGCAGGGGCTCCCTCAGAGGTGAAAGGTCGTGCGGGCGCGGGCGATTTCGGCCGCCATGGCGCGGAAGTCGAGCGCGTTTGTCGTCTCGAGGAAGGACGAGCGCGATTCGGGTAGCGCATCGAATCCCTCGAAGGCACCGCAGATCGCGCAGGCCATCGCACCGATCGTGTCGGTGTCGCCGCCCATGTTGGCGCACATGATCGCGGCGCGTTCGGCGCTGCGGCAGTAGAAGGCGACGGCAAGCGCGGCGCTCACGCTCTCGCTCGTCATCGTGCCCGTGCCGAGGATGTCGTAGACCCAGCGGGAGAACTTCTCGTCGTCGTCAAAATCCTTCATGACGGAGAGTGCGAGGCGGAAGCGTTCCGCGACCGAAGCTGCCCAGGTGGGCTCTCCCTTGGCGCGCGCAACGTTCCAGATGCGGAGCGCGTCCTCTGCGGCTTCCTCCCAGGAGCGTCCGCCGATGCCGCTCGCGACGGCCTGGGCGACCATGGCCGCGCCACCGATCGCCACGTCCGTGCTATGCGTCACGATCGAGACGCGCGCAACCGTTTCGGCGAGCTTTTCGGAATCGTTCCAGTCGACGAGGCAGCCCACGGGCGCAATGCGCATGCCCGCGCCGTTCGTGAGCGAGAGCTTGGTGTACTTCGTGTAGTCTTCTCCCCGGGAATGGGCGAGAAGGCTTGCTTTGGAGCTCGGGCCGAGCAGGTTGATTTCGAACCCGTTCATCGACTCTACCCAGGCGATCAGATCGTCGGCGAGCACCTTGACGGGCGGCACCGTGCCGGCCTTGAGAAGCGCCTTGAGGATCACGAAGGCCTGTGCGGAATCGTCCGTGTAGTGGCCGGCCTTGAAGTAGCAGGCGACGATGTTGTCCTCGGGGCCGTCGAGGAACGTGTCGATGTGCCCGAAGCGGGCGCGGACCTTCTCGCGGGGCCACAGTTCGCCCGGCACGCCGAGGGCGTCGCCGAGCACCATGCCGGCCAGAGCGCCGGCGATTCTGTTTTCAATCGTCATGTCTTGTGCGTTCGAAAGTGGCGGTGGGCCCTCGCGCACGCGCGCGACGGACCGCAGGATTTTCGGAGCCGAATTGTAGCGGAAGTCGGCCTTTGCGTCACCTGTCGAATGCGCGGGTTTCGTTGTGCGAGTGTCGTTTTAAAGCGACTTGCGCATGTGTACGATTGAGTGGGAGTGGGTTTCGGAGGGGCGTGGCGGGGGCGGAAATGAAGACGGGGCCGCGTGCAGTCTCTGCCCGCGGCCCCGTCCGCCGGTCCTATGGCTGCCGGAACAATGTCCGGGGACCATCTCGGCGCCGCCGCAGTTTGGTCTGTCGGCGCTCGACGACTGCTTCGCTCTCATACGAAATTTCCCGTCGTCATGGGATCGGCTCCGTCAATTCTACGCATTTTGGCGGATCCCGCACGGGAAGCGCGGCAATTGGAAACAAAGGGGCGGAATCCGCCTGCGGCTCAGGCGGCGGTCCTGTCCTCGGGGGCGCCGGAGAGCGGGAGCCTCACGGTGCAGACGAGGCCGCGGCCGCCGAGGTCGGTCCTGCGGCGGTAGGCGAGCGAGCCGCCGTGGGCCTCGAGGAGTGAGTGGACGATGGCGATGCCGAGTCCGAGGCCGCCCGCAGTGGTGGTGTAGCCGATGTCGCCAAGACGCGCGATCTCCTCATCGGAGAGCTCGGGCCCGTTGTCGGCGATGCAGAGTCTGGCGTAGGCGCCGTCTGCCTTGAGCGTCACCTCGATGGCGGCGTCGGGCTGGTCCTTCACGGCGGCGGCCGCGTTCTTCACGATGTTGAGCACGGCGAGCTCAATCTCAAGGCGGTCGGCCTCAACGGTGAGGCCCGGTTCGAGGTCGAGCGTGCAGGGGACGCGGTGCGCAGAGTGGCGGCGCCAGCGGGCGACGGCAGTCTTGACGAGGTCCGATAGGTCGACGGCGGCAAGCGAGCGTGTGCGCACCTGTCCGTAGCTTCGCACGCGGTCGATGATGGCGGCGGCACGCGTCCCCGAGTCCTCGATCTCGGTGATGGAGGCGAGCAGCGTCTCGTGTGGAACTTCTCCGCGGCTCAGGCGTCTTCGCAGGCTGCCGGCATAGTTGCCGATGACGGTGAGGGGCTGCTTGAGTTCGTGCGCGACCATGCTCGAAAGAAGGCCCACGGCGCTCGCGCGCGTCAGGCTCTCGATCTGGACGGCGTTCTGCTGGGCGGCGAGCTCGGCGCGAAGCTTTTCGTCCATGGCCTTCTCGAGCGCGCGTGCGCGGTGTGAGGCCAGGCGCGCAAGAAGAAGCGTGTTGAGGAGCAGGATGAGGAGCACGCCGCCCGCGCCCACGACCCAGGGCAGGATGCGCCTCACGAAGCGCCCGAAGTCGTCGGGATTGCCGTAGGGCACCTGCAGGACGCGGAACACCTCGAAGAGGCGTCGGTTGTCGTTCGAGATCGTCCATTGCGTGCCGTCGGGTGCGGCCGGCACGTCGAGCAGCGTGGCGGTGAGCGTTCGGGCGACGGACGTGGGGACCGAGGGCTTGATCGAGAAGAACCAGTTCGGATAGAGCTCGGTCGAGTGGCGGCAGGCGACGAGCCTGTCGGCGTGCTCGCCGATCACGCGGAAGTCCTTCTGGTCGATCTGCCCGCCGCGGGCCATGCGCTCGAGCAGGCACGTCGCCACGAAGCCCACGTCCACCTCGCCCGACTTCACCTCCTGCACGATGCGCGTCATCGGATAGCCCGAGACGCGGATCTCGGAGAAGAAGGCCTCGGGGTCGAGCCCCTTGCGGACCATCTCGGAGGCGGGAATCTGCCAGCCCGCGAAGGCGGTGCGGCTCATGATGGCGACGCTCCTGCCGCGCAGGTCCTCGAGCGTCCTGAGTTCGGGACGGTCGGCGCGCACGATGATCGCCGCGCCGTTGGCGTAGTTGGGGTCGGGCGCCTCGTCCGAGACGACGGCCGCAAGCGGCAGCCCGCCCGTGCGCTCGATCATGAGGCTCGTGAGGCCGCTCGAGGCGATCGACATGTCGAAGCTTTCCTTTTCGGCCGCCTTCAGAAAGCTGTCGGGACCGTAGATCTTCACGTCGATCTCGATCGGAGTGAGCTTCTCCTTCACGGCCTCGATCGTGCGGCTGTAGTAGTCGTCCATGATCGACATGCCGTAGGAGTTGACGATCGCAAGCCTGAGGCGCTTGACGGACGCAGTCTCCGACTCGGCGGCCGCGTGGGCGCTGTCGGGCACGAGCATGCCGTCGTCGGACGCCGCAGAGACGCCGGGGACGAGCATAAGGACGAAAAGGAGGCCCGCAAGGGCTCTGGATAAGGGACCGGACATCGTGCCTGAGGAGAATGACGGGAAGGAGAGAAGAGGGACGGTTCGATTCTAACTCGCGCCCCCGAAACTTCGCCAAAAGGAGGAGGTGGAGGAGGAGGGGAAACGGCCGCCTAGTTCTTTGGAACTAGGTAAATAGGTGAATGCTATTGTCGCCATAGGGTGTTTCGTTTATAAGGGTTAGCTCGGATTGAAAGGGTGGTTTTGGGTATAAACACCTGCAGGACGCCCGTTTTCAGGCACAACCATGGTGTTTTTGGGGATTTTTCACCGATTTCAGGCTGATTCGCTGTTCATATCTGGAATAACGAGGTAGGGGAGTATGGACAAATATCCAATAGGGGTAGTACCGAAGGCGGCTCCCTCCCGTCCCGCATAGCGGACAGAATCTGTTTCTGTGCGGCTCCCGCCCCGTTCAGGGGAGCCGTTCGTACAAAACACCAAGGAGAACAACGAATGGCAGACACCATTGTCGACCTTCGAATGTCGCGTCGCGGGCTGATCAAGCTCGGCGGTGCGGCTGCCGTCGCCACGACCGGCGCGGCCGGCGCCATGTGGCCCATCGAAGCACAGCTCAAGGAGCTCGAGCACCAGGGCTGGAGCCGTCATCCGCTCGCCTGCTGCATGTGCGGCGCCTTCTGCGGCCTCGTGGCCATGAAGAAGATCGGCGAGCCGACCTCTGAAAAGACGGTTCGCATCTTCCCGAATCCGGATCACCCCCAGCGCGGCTACTGCGGCCGCGCCGCCGCCACGATGTGGATCTGGAACCACCCGCTGCGCATCAGGAAGCCGCTCAAGCGCGTGGGCGAACGCGGTGAAGGCAAGTTCAAGGAAGTCTCCTGGGACGAAGCCCTCAACGACATCGCCGCGAAGCTCAAGGACGTCGTCGCCAAGCACGGCGAGCAGTCCGTCGTCTCCACGTCGCACTCCTTCTCCTCCTACTCCAAGTGGATCACGTTCCCGCTCGGCTCCCCGAACGACATCGGCCACTCGAGCACCTGCAACTCCGCCTCGATCGCCGGTCGCGACTGGGTGTACGGCAAGGGCTTCTCGGGCGCCGGCAAGATCGAGCCCGACTACAAGCACCTGCGCTACCTGATCCTCATCGGCCGCTCCATGGGCTCCGCCATGGGCTGCCTGCACTCGCTCAACGAGGCCCGTGAACGCGGCGCCCAGGTGGTGAGCGTCGACCCGCGCATGCCCGACATCGCCTACGGAGACGCCAAGTGGGTCCCGATTCGTCCGGGCACCGACGCCTCCTTCGTGCTCGCCATGATGAACGTCATGCTCCAGGAAGGCCTCGCCGACCTGAAGTTCCTCGCCAAGCACACGAATGCCGCCTACCTCATCAAGGCCGACGGCCGTCCGCTCACCGAAGCCGACATGAAGGCCGGCGGCCGCAAGGACCGCTACGCCGTGCATGACCTCAAGACGAACCGCATCGTCTTCCAGGGCGTCGTGCTCGACGAAAAGGGCGCCGCCGTGGGCTTCGACGAATCCGCCGACACGGACGCCAACCTGCACTTCGCCCAGGAGGTGAAGCTTGCCGACGGCACGACGACCGCCGTGCGCACCGCGCTCGACATCCTCGCCGAAATCGCCGCCCGCCACACCCCCGAGGCCTCCCAGAAGATTACGGGCATCCCGGCCGACGAACTCGTCAGGCTCGCCCACAACTTCGCCAACCTCAAGGGCGTCGTTGACGACGGCTGGTATTCCTCCAAGAACGGCAACGACATCGAGCTCTATCAGCTCATCAACATCCTCAACGCCTTCAATGGCAACGTCGACCGCGAAGGCGGCATCGTCGTGACCGCCGGCGGCGGCTTCAAGCGTCCGGGCGTCGCCGCGGGCAAGGGCCCCAACGGCGAGAAGTGGGACATGGTTGACGCCAAGCGCATCGACAAGATGCTCTCTCCGGAATCCGCGGGCAACCTCTGGGCCGCGCTCGACGCGATGATCACGGGCAAGCCCTATCCGATCCGCGCGCTCTTCACGGTGGGCACCACGCTCTTCCACCGCGAGTCCGACTCCACGCGCCTTGCCAAGGCCCTCAAGACGCTCGACCTTCTCGTCGTGCAGGACCTGCTGCCGCACGAGGTGTGCGACTACGCCGACTACGTGCTGCCGGCCACCTACTTCCTCGAACGTCGCGAAACCGCCGGCGTGAAGTGGGCGCTTGACGGTTCCGTGCACATGAACGACGCCGGCATCCGTCCGCCCGAGGGCGTCGAGGCCCGCCACGACGTGTGGATCCTCCTCGAAATCCTCCGCCGCGCCTATCCGGAACGCGCCGAACGCGTGGGCTACAAGGAATGCAAGACGGCCGACGAGTTCGACGCCTGGTGGAACAAGTTCGACGACAAGGGCATCGCCAAGTTCGTCAAGGACCAGGAAGCCAAGAACCCGGGCTCCGGCGAAAAGATCCTCGCCGACTTCAAGACCAAGGGCTGGACCACGGTCAACAAGAAGAAGTACGGCGTCTATCCTTGGAAGAAGCCCTTCGGCACGCCCACGGGCAAGATCGAAATCTACGGCTTCAAGTCCTTTGCGAAGCCGGGCTATGAGAAGATCAAGCCGATCAGCGACTACTTCCCGGCTCCCGCCTACACGGCTCCGAAGCCCCAGAGCAACGAGTTCGTGCTCGTCTCGGGCAAGAACTGCACGTCCTCCTCGGGTCTCAACATCTTCGCCGCGACCACCCGCTTCACGGGCGACCGCACCCTCTGGATGAACCCGTACGACGCCGAGCGCCTCGGGATCGCCAACAAGGAAAAGGTCATGGTCGAAGGCGTTGACCGCGAGTACCAGGCCGAGGTCGTCGTCACCGTGACGAAGAAGGTCATGGCCGGCAGCGTGTTCGCCTTCGGCTTCTCCGGCGGCGTCCGCACGAAGGAGCTGGTCAACGATCCCCGCTTCGACTTCGTGAAGGAGGGCATCAACTCGCACTGGTTTGCAACCGGCTATGCGCAGCCCGTCGTCGGCAATCTTGCCAACAACAGCTGCATCCGTGTCAAGCGCATCAAGGGATAAGTCACCATGAAGAAAGTCAAGAAACAGCTGGCGCACCTCTTCGATGCGACCCAGTGCATCAACTGCGGCGCGTGTACGACCGCCTGCGCCCAGACCAACTATCCGGACCTCATCAACGAGTTCATCCCGGCCTGGAACACGGTGTGCAACAACATCCGTCAGGTCAAGGTCGAGAAGAACCGTCCGATGCAGCTCCTCGTCCAGTGCCAACAGTGCTCCGAAGCGCCCTGCGTCACGACCTGCCCGTTCGGCGCCAACTACTATGACGAGAACGGCCTCGTGCGCAACGATCCGAAGCGCTGCATCGGTTGCAACTACTGCGTGGCCTCCTGTCCGTACGACGCCCGCTGGTCCAACCCGAAGACGGGCCTGCCGAGCAAGTGCATGGGCGAGGGCTGTCTGGAGCTCATCAAGGGCGGCAGTCTGCCTGCCTGCGTGACGGCCTGCCCGGCGGGCGCGCGCCTCTTCGGCGACACGCTCGATCCGCAGTCCGAAATCTCCCGCAAGATCGCCTCTTCCAAGACCCAGACGCTCCTTGAGAGCCACGGGACCAAACCGAACTTCTATGTGGTGGTGCAGAAATGATGGATCTCTCCGACTTCACCGCGCAGGTCCAGGCCGCCCACTGGGGCTGGACGATTGCGCTCTTCCTCTGGCTCGTGGGTCTCTCGGGCATGGGGATGTTCCTCAACAACTGGGTGCGCGAGAAGGCGCTCGTCTACGTCTGCACGATCACGGGCATCGTGGGCACGCTTCTCGTCGTCAGCCATCTGACGCGCATCCTCAACCTGCCGATGGCCGCCATCTCGGCCCTGCTTGAGATGAGCTTCAACTTCGGCAGCTGGATGTTCATCGGCATCTGCCTGCTCGTCGTGCAGTGCTGCCTCACGCTCTTCTACTCCTGCGTCTTCGCGGGCGTGATCTTCAAGGGCGAGTGCTGCCGCAAGCTCGTTGCCGGCGACTGGTTCAACTGGATCGCCGCCGCCGTCGGCGTCGCCGCCACGATCTACTCGGGCTTCCTGCTCACGCAGGCCGTCGGCGTCACGCTCTGGAACACGGCCCTGATCCCGCTGCTCTGGATCATGTCCGGCATGGCCAGCGCCATGGGCTGCATCGAGCTCCTCGCGATCTCGGGCCGCATCCCGCATGAAAAGGTCCTCTGGAGCCGCCGCACGTCCCTCTGGGTCGAGGCCGCCGAGCTCTTCACGATCTTCGCCTTCGTGCACGTCGCGACGAGCTCCACCTCCGCCGCCGCCCGCGCCGGCGCTGAGGCCCTGCTCTCCGGTCCGCAGGCCATGATGTTCCTCGTGGGCGCCGTCCTCTGCGGCTCGCTCATCCCGTTCGCCATCAACCTCACGACGCGCAGCCACAAGGTTGTCGCCGTGGGCGCGGTGCTCGGCATCGTCGGTGCGCTTCTCCTTCGCGCCTCGGTGCTCTTCGCGGGCTACTACGAGCCGATTCTCCTCTAACGGCCCGTTGACTCCGGTCCCGCCTCACGGGCAGGCAGGACCGGAGGCCCACGAAAACAAAGAGCCGCTTCGACGCACAGGTCGTCGAAGCGGCTCTCTTTTTGTCCGGATTCAGCAAAGCCGAAGGAATCGAAAGGGAAGGGGATCCCCGGGCTCACTCTCCGTCGGCGGGTGCGGGCGCGCCCGTGATCGCGTCGGGATCGATCGTCATCAGCATGCGCGTGATGTCGGCCGCTGTCCTCGCGCCGAGCTTCTTGCAGAGCGAGCTTCTGTGCGCAATCACGGTCTTCTCTGAAATGTTGAGCTCATAGGCGATCTGCTTGTTGAGAAGCCCGCGCGCCACGCCCATGGCCACCTCCTGCTCGCGCGCCGAGAGCCTGCGGAAGGCCGCTCTGGCCTGCTCGAGCGCCGCGGACTCCGTGCGGATCCTCGCGTCGCGCTTCACGGCCTTCTCGATCGCATCAAGAAGCCTCTCGGGCGTCACGGGCTTCGAGAGGAAGTCGTCCGCACCGTCCTTCATCGTCTTCACGGCCATGTCGATGTCGCCGTGGGCCGAGATGAAGATGATGGGGAGCGTGTCGCCGCGCAACTTCATCTCATGCTGGAGTTCGATCCCGCTCATGCCGGGCATGCGCACGTCAAGCACCAGGCACCCCGGCGTGAAGGGACTGTCCTTCTCGAGAAACTCGAGCGCGCTCGCGTACGTGAGCACGTTCCAGCCTTCGCCCTCGATTACGAACTGCCAGGAGCGCCTGACGTCGGGATCGTCGTCCACCACTCGGACAATCGCCTTGGACTGCGTGTTTGCGGTCATCGTTAGTCCTTTTTTTGGATTTGTTGTATCTGCAGAAAACCATTGTAGCCAATGCGGGCGTCCCAGGGGCGGAAAATGGCTCGAAATCACACCCCGCGAGCACAGGAACGAAATTCAGAGAACGTGCAAAACGGGGCCTGAATCGGTCAAAAAACGCGTTTTCAGGGCGAAAAATCTGCAAAAACGAACGGGGTCGAAATTCGTGTCACCCTGATTCTCAGGCACGTGAACGATTCGTTCCCGACTGCGCGGAAAATGCGGAAGATCCGTCTCTTCACCTCGCTCACAGGCGGCGACGGCGGGTGCGCCCGCGATGCGGGAAAGGGGAGGGGGCGCAACGCCTCGGACGCCGTCGTTTTCATGATCCTGAAGGCGGCTCAGGCTTTTTTGCGGGGGCGAGCGGAGGTGCTCCGATGAAAAAAGCCCCGCCGGGCGGCGGGGCTTTGTGCGAGCGGATGCTCCCGTCGCGGAGGACGGGAGGAAGGTCCGTTATTTGGCCTGCTTCGAGTAGATGTAGGCCTGCTGGCCGGCGATGCGGCCGAAGGTCACGATGTCGGCCTGGGCGTTGCCGCCGAGACGGTTGCCGCCGTGAACGCCGCCCGTGATTTCACCCGCGGCGAAGTAGCCCGGGATGATCTGGCCCTTGGTGTTGTAGACCTGAGTCTTCGGGTCGATCTTCACGCCGCCCATCGTGTGGTGGACGGCAGGCGTCACCATGATGGCGTAGAACGGAGCCTGATCGAGGTTGCGCGGCATGTCGGCGCGACCGAAGGCGTCCTTGCCCGCAGCCTTGCCCTGCTTCCAGGCTTCAAGGGAGGCCTTGAGCTTGTCGGCGGGCACTCCCATCTTGCCGGCGAGTTCGTCAAGCGTCTCGCCCTTGAGGCAGTAGGACTGCTTGATGTAGTTGTTCGTGGCCTTCAGGGACTTCTGCATGTCGGAATCGAAGAAGAGGTAGGCCACGCCGTCCTTCTGCTTGAGGATGGCGGCGGAGATCGCATCGCGGGTGTTGAGCTCGTTGTAGAAACGGGAGCCGTCCTTGTTGATGAGGACGGCGCCGTTGCCGCGGACGGCTTCGGTGATCATTTCACCGACCTTGGGCACGACGGTCGGGTGGGTCTGGATTTCCGTCATGTCGACGAGCTGAGCGCCGATCTTTTCGGAAAGGACGATGCCTTCACCCTGGGCGCCCGGATGGTTCGTCGTGGCGAAGCCCTTCAGGCGGGGCACGTACTTGGAGACGAGCTCGTTGTTGGCGCCGAAGCCGCCGGCCGCATTGACGACGGCCTTGGCGTGGATCGTGTAGGTGCCGTCCTTCTTGCTCTTGACCTGAATGCCCGTGACCTTGCCGTCGTCGGTGAGGATCTTCGTGGCTTCAGTGTTCATGCGCATGTCGATCTTGCGGTCCTTGGCGGCCGTGTAGAGCGTGCGGACGACTTCAGGGCCGACGAGGGCGCCGCCGGTCGGACGATGGGCGCGGGCCTTGGAGGCGCCGGCGAGCAGGCCGACGTCACGAAGGTCGCCGCCGAGAGCGAGGAGCCATTCGACGGAGGGACCCGCACCCGCGACGAGCGTGCGAACGAGTTCGGGATCGTTCTTCCAGTGACCGCCTTTCATCGTGTCGTAGTAGGCGATTTCAAGGGAGTCCTGAACACCCTTGGCGGCCTGGAGCGACGTGCACGGGGCGTTGAGGCCGCCGGCTGCGCGGATCGTGTTGCCGCCCGCCATGGCCATCTTTTCAACAACGACGACCTTGGCGCCGAGGTTGGCCGCTTCGACGGCGGCGGAAAGGCCTGCGCCGCCCGCGCCGATCACGGCGACGTCGACGGTGATGTCTTCAGCGGCCTGAACGCCGGAAATGCCGAAGGCGGCGGACACGGCGGCGGCAAGAAGAATCTTCTTCATTTTGTGTGCTCTCCAATGAGGTTGCGCCGCATGGAGTGCAGGCAGTGCCTGAGCCCGGTCGTGCGGCGCGGTTGGCAGGCGCCTGAGTTGGTCGAAAATGGCGCCCAATTTAATAAATATAACTCCGATCGGTCGGGGACGGAATCGCGCGGGTGCAGGATGGGGCAGGCTTCGGGCTGCCGACAAGGTGAAATAGTGTTTTCGTCAAACCTGCGGGACAGCCGGAATTTCCCTGTGCAACGCCCGTTTGATTTCTCAGCAGGTCTCGCCCTCGCCACAATCTCGAGAAGATGCCTCCGGCTTGGCGTGTCGCAGAGCTTCTCCCTTGGCTCGAGGGTCCTGTCGAACGCTTCGATCTCGTCCATCGCGTCCGTGGATGACGTCCCGCACGCCCGCCACGTGGCCTGCGATCGAGCCGTCGAGGGCGGCGACGAGGCTCAGTTCTGGAATGAAGGCCGCGACTTCGCGGCGCACGAGGAGTGCTGTGGACATGCGGTTCCCAGTGGAAAAATGAGATTGAAGAATGTTGTGCGGCTTCTTCCAAAACCGCGCGGATCAAGGCTTTGGAGAGGGCTTCTTTGGGTGCGCGGGGGAGGAGGAAAGTCGCCCGACCATGTAAAATATACGGCCTATGAAAGCCAGCATCTCATACCCCGGCTTCCAGCGTCTGCGCGCAGCGCCCCTCTGGAAGCTTCTGGCGGCAGCCAATGCGCCCGCCATCATCGCCATCCTGGCCGAGCACCTCTACGAGGCGGACCACGGGATGCGTGCGTCCGAATTTTACGCGCGCGTCGACCGCAGTCTCGAGGAGCTTCGCGCAACGGGCGTCGACATGCCGTCGACGGCCCGCGAATACGCGTCGCAGTGGCTCGCCCAGGGGCTTCTCGAACGCACGCTGCCCTACGGCAGCGACGAGGAGGTCTATTCGCTCACCTCGGCCTCGGTCGACGCCGTGAGGTTTGTGACCGGCATGGGCAGGCCCCGTGCGGAGGCGACGGAATCCCGCCTGCAGCTTGTGATCACCGCGCTCGACGGACTCGAGGAGGACACCGACGCGGACGTCGAACGCCGCGAGCATCGTCTCATCGAGGAGCAGAGCCGCATCCGCCGCGAGCTTGAGGCCGTGGGCAGGGGCGAGGTGAAGGTGCTGGACAAGGACACCGCGCTAGAGCGCACCCGCGAGATTCTCACGCTCTTCTCGGGGCTTGTGGGCGACTTTCATCGCGTGCGCGACAGCTTCGAGGCGCTCAACGCTGACCTTCGCCGCCGCATCATGGAGTGCTCGGGCTCGAGGGGCGACGTCCTCGAGGACGTCTTCGCAGGGCTCGATCTCATCAGGCTCAGCCCTGCAGGCCGAACCTTCTTCGCGTTCTGGCGCCTGCTCAACGATCCCGTCGAGTCCGCCCGCTTCGAGGAGGCGATCGACGCCGTGCTCTCGCGCGACTTTGCGCGCGATCTTACCGTCGAAGAGCGCAGGATGCTGCGCACGATGCGCCGCAACCTGCTCGAAAGGGGCGGGGACGTGCACGACACGACGAAGCGTCTGGCCCAGGGTCTCAGGAACTTTGTGGAAAGCCGCCAGTATCTCGAGGAACACCGTCTCAACAGGCTCCTCACCGAGGCGATGCGCGCAGGGATCGATGCGGCCGACGAGCAGAGTCCCGTCCGCAGGACCGGGATCGAACTTTCGAGGACGGGCTTCACACCGAGGTCCGCGGGCCAGATGGTCCTCTGGGATCCCGTCACCTATGCGCCTCCGCCGCCCGTCGAGGACGGCACGCCGCCTCCGCTTGACCTCTCCGCCGTGGGCGAGCGCATTGCAAGATCCGAAATCAACATCCGCGAACTCAGGGAGAACGTCGCCGACGTGCTCTCCCGCAAGGACCAGGCGAGTGTCGGCGAGGTACTCGAGGCGCATCCCGCGAAGCAGGGCCTCGGCAGCGTCGTCGGTCTCATGGAGCTCGCGCTTCGTCACGGCATTCCCGGCTCGGGCATCGAGAGCCTCAAGTGGACGGGGCTCGACGGCCGCGAGCGCTCCGCCACCGTGAACCAACTCTTCTTTGTTAAGGACAAGATCGATGAACTCACCCGAATCTACTGACGCCGCGCACAATGACGAACAGGCCGCGGGCCTCTGGCGCGGCGACGCGGGCGGGTTGAAGCTCGATGCAAGGCGCGCGCTCGTGCAGCTTCTCAAGGGCCCCGTGCTCGACGGCATGCGCATGCCCGTCATCTGGAAGGCCCTGCTTGAGAGCGAGGACCTGATCCGCAGCCGCCTCAACGACCTCTTTCTCGACCTCGTGATCGACCGCGAGCAGCTCTTCGCGTTCACGCGCCAGGCGGACACCGATCCCGTCAAGGCGCCGATCCTTCTGAAGCGCAAGCCGCTCAACTACATCGAGACCTATCTTTTCCTCTTCCTGCGCCTGAGGCTCTCGAGCGCCGAGGGCAGGGGTGAGCGCGCCGTCATCGGCCTTGACGAAATCCGCGAGCATCTCGCCGACATCGCGGGCCGCAATAGCGACGCCGTCGGCTTCGAGAGGCATCTGGCGGGCGCCGTCACCAAGGCGGACCACTTCGGCGTGCTGCGTCGCCTCAAGAGCGGCGAGGACGCCTTCGAGATCTCGCCCGTCCTCAAGATGCTCATGACGGCCGAACTCGTCGAGCAGGTCAAGGACTACTACGAGGGCAGGGCCGCCAAGCCGGGCGAGGCCGCCGCCGAAATTCCCGCCGGCATTGAAAACGACGAATCCGAAGACGACGAAGACGATCCGGAGGACATGGAATGACCGATCTCGCGCTTTTCCCCGAGCTCATGCCCGAAGAACAGTTCAGGGCCGTGCGCCTGCAGGTACACAACTGGGGCACCTTCTCGGGCTGCAACGACATTCCGATCGCCGAAGAGGGCTTTCTCTTCGTGGGCGCCTCGGGCTCGGGCAAGTCGACGCTTCTCGACGCCTTCTCCCAGTTGCTGATTCCGCCCCGCTGGGTGGACTTCAACGCCGCCGCGCATGAGACGGGCGGCAAGGTCAAGGGCGACCGCTCGATCGTCTCCTACGTCCGCGGCGCATGGTCCGAGCTTCAGACCGATGCGGGCGTGACAACGCAGTACCTGCGCGAGGAGACGACCGCCTCGGGACTTGCGCTCACCTTCCGCAACGCCCGCCGCATCGTGACGCTCCTGCAGGTATTCTGGATCCGCGGAAAGCTCAACGGCGTGGGCGACGTCAAGCGCCTCTACGCCGTCGTCGAACGAGACGTCGACCTCAAGGCCCTCATCACCGGCTTTTCGGAGTCCGACTACGACCTCAGGCGTCTCAAGCTCGATCTGGGCGACGCCAGGTGCTCGGACCTCTTTCCGCCCTACGAGACCGCCTTCACGGCGCTCCTCGGCATCAAGAGCAGCCTTGCGCTCAAGCTCCTTCACAGGACGCAGTCCGCGAAGAACCTTGGCGACCTCAACGAATTTCTGAGGAACTTCATGCTCGATGAGCCGCGCACCTACGCGATCGCCGCCCGTCTCGTCGATGAGTTTGTCGAGCTCGAGGCCTCGCACCGCGCCGTCGTGGCCGCCAACGCCCAGATCCGCGTGCTCTCGCCCGCGCAGACGGCGTTCGGCGACATGCAGCAGGCAGAAGAGGGCCGCCTCCGCGCGAAGCTCCTCGCGGAGGCGCTCCCCGCCTACCGCGAGTCCTGGCGCGCGAACCTTCTGACCGCCCAGGCCGCGAAGCTCGAGAACGAGCGCCGCACGCATGAGGAGAACGTCCGCACGATTCAGGCCGATCTCGTCGCAAGGCGCAGCACGCTCGCCGACCTTGAGCTTCGCGAGCGCCAGAGCGGCGGCGACCAGATCGCCGGTTGGGAGGCCGAAAAGGCCCGTCGCGAACAGGACCGCGACCGCGCGATGCGCGAGCGCGGAAAGGTCGAGGCCGCCGCGCGCGAGCTCGGCGAGGCCCTGCCGCCCTCGGCCGACGAATTCCGCACGCTCGTCGAGGCTGCTGCCGCTGAAGAGGCGGGTGCCGCCGACCTGAAGAAGGCGAGGGACGCGAAGATCGAGGCCCTCATCGGCGAAGAGCACGGCATCAAGAGCGAGCTCGACGTCCTCTGCGAGGAAATCGAGTCGCTCGAATCGCAGCGCTCGGGCATTCCCGCCGTGCAGCTCAGGATCCGAGAGAAGGTCGCTGCCGAGGCGGGGCTCAGGACCACGGACCTGCCCTTTGCGGGCGAATTCATCGAGGTGCTGCCCGAGCAGATCGCCTGGAGGGGCGCTCTCGAACGCGCGCTCAGGCCGCTCGCCCTTTCGATTCTCGTGCCCTCCGAACATTTCGAAGCTGTTTCCCGTGTCGTCAACGGCGCCCACTGGGGCGCCCACGTGCGCCTGCTGAGGACGGGCGGCGCGATCGTCGAGGAGGCGGGGAGCCTTTCGGACGACTCCGTCATCCGCAAGATCCGGGTCACCGACGGCGTGCACGCCCAGTGGCTCGAGAGCGTCCTTCGCCGCGACTACGACCTCGCCTGCGTCGAGACGCCCGAGGCCTTCGCCGCCGCGCGCCGCGCCGTGACGAAGACGGGCTTCGTGAAGGACACGCACGCACGATACGACAAGAACGACACCCGCGCGGTCGACGATCCGCGCGCCTGGGTGCTCGGCATGGACAATCGCGCCAAGCTCGCGGCCCTCAGGGCCGAAGAGGAGATCCGCCGTCGTGATCTTCATGAGAAGAGGCGCGCGATCACGGCCCTCAAGAACGAGGAGGCCGAGGCCGGCCGCAGGCTCGTGCACTGCCACACCCTTGCGGCCGCCTCCTGGATCGACATCGATCCCGCTCCGATTCTTGCCGACATCCACCGCCTCGAGGCCCAGATCCGCGCCGTGCGCGAGGGCAACGAGGCCCTCAGGGAGCTCGCGAAGGCCATCGAGGAGACGCGCAGTCAGATTGCCGCCGTTGAGGAGAAGCTCTCCGACGCGAAGGCCGACCTCAAGACCGCCGACGCCGCGCTCACGGCCGTCAGGAAGCGCCTGCAGACCCTGAATGACGCCTGGAGCACGCAGATCGCGGCGCTCACCGACGGCATGCGCAAGGGACTCGGCGACCGCTTCGGCGCAAGGCTCGGCGAGATCCGCCTCGACACGCTCGACGACCTCGTCAACATGGTCGCGCGTGAAATCAATGACGAAATCTCGAAGCTCGTCGCTCGCGTGAAGGACATGGAGATCCGCGTCACGACCGCGTTCGACAAGTTCCGCGACCAGTTCCCTGCAGAGTCGGCCGACCTCGGCGCGGGCCTTGAGTTCGCGGGCGACTACTTCAGGCTGCTCGAGACGCTCGAGCGCGACCGCCTGCCCGACTTCGAGGCGAAGTTCCGCGAGCTCCTGCGCCAACAGAGCATGCAGAACCTCTCGCAGCTGCGCCAGTACCTCACCGAGGAGCGCCGTGACATTCTGCAGCGCCTCGAACTCGTGAACGAAAGCCTTCACGTCGTGCCCTTCAACGTGACGAACGGTCGCAGGACCTTCCTTCGCATCACGACGCAGGAGCGCATGCTCCCCGAAGTGGTCGAGTTCAGGAAGCGGATCCGCGACGCCCTCGAGGGCGCCTGGGACGTCAAGGTCGAGGACGGCGAGGCTGAAAAGCGCTTCGCGATCCTCGCCGAGCTCGTGTCGAGTCTCAAGGACCTGCCTGAAAACCGCCGCTACCGCGACACGGTGCTTGACGTACGCCGCCACGTCGACTTCATTGGCGAGGAAGTGGATGACGACGGACGCCAGATCGAGGTCTACCGCAGCGGCGCCGGCAAGTCCGGCGGCCAGCGCCAGAAGCTCACGACGACTTGCCTGGCTGCCGCCCTCAGGTACCAGCTCTGCGGCGACAGCGTGTCGGTCCCGACCTATGCGCTCGTGGTGCTCGACGAGGCCTTCGACAAGGCCGACAGCGACTTCACGACGCTCGCCATGAACATCTTCCGCCAGTTCGGCTTCCAGATGATCGTCGCCACGCCCGACAAGGCCGTCACGACGCTCGAGCCCTTCATTGGTGGCGCCTGCGTGGTGCACATCGTCGAGCGCAAGTACTCGAGCGTGCTTACGATCCCCTACGACGGCGCGGTCCACCGCCTCGTCTGGAAGGCGCCCGCTGAATCCGCAGAACCCGTGAAGGAGGCCTGATGAAGACGCCGGCCGAGGTCCGCACGACTGCGGCGCGTCGATTCCGGGCGTCGTGCCGCAGGTGGCTCGCCGGTCATCTGGGCCTTCCCGACGACTCGGCCTGGCCGTTTGCCGTCCCGCTTGGCGTTCCTTCCGAGCGCGAGGTCCTCGCCGACCCGCAGAAGACGCTCGACTGGCGCGACGCATGGAGCGCGGAGGCCGAATCGGGCCGTCTCAAGGTGGCCTTCGCGGTGCGGGACTGGACGGCCTGCGGCCGTCAGACCGTTCCCGAACGTGCGGTGTTCGAGTCGCCCGAAGCCGTTGCACGTGCAGCGGGCGAGCTTCACACATGGAGACGTGCGCTCGAGCGTGCCTCCCGCCTCGTCGACGGCGAAGACGGCCTGAGGGAGGCGGTCGTGCGTGCCTGGAGCGTGCTCGCCGAATGGGAGGACGAGGATTTCGCGATTCTGCTCTCCGCCTTCAGGTGGCTTGCCGACAATCCCGAAAGCGGTCTCTATGTTCGTCAGCTGCCCGTCGAGGGCATGGATACCAAGTGGCTCACGAAGCCCAGAATGACGGTGCTTCGCGATCTTCTCGCCGCCCGCTGGCGTGCTTCCGGGAGGCCCGTGCCCGAGGCGCAGGCCTTCGAGGCCTTCGCAGGTCTGAGGAGCAGGCCCTCGAGCGTGCGCATGAGGCTTCTTGATCCCGCAGACCGTGCGCTCATGCACGGACTCTCCGACCTCTCAGCGCCGCCGGAGGAAATCGCGATCCTGCCGCTTCATCCGAGAATCGTCTTCATTTCCGAAAACGAGCAGTCGGGCCTTGCGTTCGGCGACGTGCCGGGCGCCGTCCTCTTTTTCGGTTTGGGCAAGGGCGTCACGCAGCTCGATGCCGTTCCCTGGATTCATGAGGGGACGGTCATCTACTGGGGCGATGCCGACACGTGGGGCCTTCAGATTCTCGCGTCTTTAAGACGGCGCTTTCCCAAGACGCGCGCTGTCATGATGGACGAGGCGACGCTCGTGCGCTTTCATGCCTACGCCGTCGAGGAGCCCAGGCAGGCGCCCGAAGCTGTCTGCGAGGGCCTTCTGCCTGCTGAAGCCGCGCTTTGGGACGCACTCAAGTCCGACAAATACGGCATGCGCCTTCGCCTTGAGCAGGAGCGCATCCCATGGGCCCATGCCTGGGCCGAACTCATGAAGGCAGTTGCCGAAGCTTCCAGAAAGTCCTGAGTCTGAGGTCTAATCTAAACGGCACATGCACCCTCATGCTCCGTCGAGTGCGAGCGTTTGCGCATCGAGCGCTACGGTTCGACCTATGATGATCCGTAAGCTCTCCATAGAATTGCCGCGAGGGAACATCCGACTTCAGTCGGGTGAGGAATCGCGGCTTACTCCTTTCGTAGTTCAGTCAAAAAAGTTTTGCGTGTTTCGAGAAGACTCAGTTTTTTGCAATTGATGTCTGTCCCGATCACAGTTTTGTCAAGGCGACGAATGTTGAATGTGCCTCTAACGCGTCGCCCGAAAACAAAACCAATCTGTCCGCCGATTCTCACCTTGTCGAATAGGCGGAACCCCTTGACGAGGAATGGCGCCTGATTGAGTTTCCTCACTCCACCCTTGAGAATCGAACACTTGTGTATCTGTCGGTTGTGCTTTCGCGTCTGTTGTAGGAAGAGGAAATCTCCTCTTCGCAACGCTTTCAGATTTCCCGCAATGCAGAAGGCGTCGGCGCAATGCGTCTTGGGCAAGCCAAGAGCAATGCGCTTGTGCTTCGTCAGATAGCCGTAGGTATTCTCGACAGGCAGACTGGGATGCGCCTTGCGCATGCGGTTCAACAATGTCCAACGCATGATGCCCATGAAGGCTTCCGCCCTGAACGATTGACCGCGCTTGACCTTCAACTTGATCTTTCCTGCGTGATAAGCCTTGTGGCATGTCTCGCACAGCGTGATCAGGTTGTTTGGCGCATCTCCGCCCGTTTTACGACTCTCAAGATGATGCACGTTGAGGATCGGATCCTTGGATCGGCCTCGACAGTGCTGACAGATATGACCGTCTCTGAAAAGAACGTACTCGCGCACGTTCCAGAATCCAAGCTGGTCGCCCTGCTGATAGCCCGTCCCTTCGACTTCGGGATTCCTGATCTTTTGAATGTCGAAGGATGCGGTTTCAATCACGATCTTGGTGACGGGAAGCAGTCTGCAGACCGCCTCGATGCGCGAAATGTGCGCTTGGATACGGTTCTCCACGGACGGCGCAAGCCATCCCTTGTGCTTTGATCGAACGCGATTGTTGAAGCGCGGAGCGCGGTAGCGCGTCTTTCGATTGCGCCTTGCACGTCGGAATGCCAGACGATCGGCCAGAAGTCCCGTGATGTCCTGTCGAAGCGCGACTTCGGACGCGAAGACCTCCTCCTTTTCCGTCGTGGCGGAAATGCCAACGTGCCTTGCGCCTGCATCGACGCCAAGCGTCACGTCCTGCTTCGTCTCGCCTGTGGCAATGGTCAGCTTGATCGTGAACGGCGTTCGACGCACGACGAAGGCCTTGCCCGCCTTCAGCATGTGTCGCGCCTTTGCTGGCGAACACGGCATCAGCGGCTTGCCGCGCATGTTCAAAACAAAAACTTTCAAAGTATCTCCTTTGCGGATACCCGCAGGCTCCGCTTGCTCGGCCCGAAGGCCGGTTGTTCGGCCCGAGGGCCGATTCTCATCCTTCGTCAATGTTGGAATGGGTTTCTTGTCTGCATCACCGTTCCTACCTCTCAGAACTTTTAAACACAGACCGCAGAGCGTGGGACTAGGATAAACATCCCACGGTGCCTGTACATTCCAAACCAACGTAGCTCGCCTCCCAGAGGAGGTTTGCTGAGACTAGTCAATAAAGGCTCTTTGAAGCCTCCGCCTTTAGGCGGGGGTTATTGACGGGGTGGAACGCCCGCATCTCAGTGGATCGGTGGCCAGGCTTCCAGGCGCCAGGCGGCGTCCCAGAACATCCATTCGAGGCGGTTCGACCGCAGGAATGCGGCCGTCATGGCTAAGCGCTCTTCGGTCTTGAGCGTTTCGGCGATCTCGCTTCCAATTCCCATCGCGCGATCCACAGTACCGGCATATGCCGGGTCGCCGTAGCCGGCGATCCACTCGGCATACGGATTGTCCTCGGTCTTCTTCGTTCGCGCGACAAAGCGGCCGACCTCACCGTAGCTCCAAAAGCACGGCAGCATCGCACCGACTGCCTCATGCACGGGCAGAAAGCTTGCGGCCTGTGCCTCCCAGCCCATGTAGAGTTGGGTCGTTGGCGAAATCGGAAGCACGTCGAGCTGCTTAGGGTTCGCGCGTATGAAGCAGTCGCGCGTATAGCGCTCCGTCGCTGCCGTCTCTTCGGCCCATGCCTCGAACTGGCGGCGATGGGCGGGATTCTTCAGGCGCTTTGCGAGCGCCGAGAGAGCGCGGCGATAGTTGACGAGATAATGGATGTTCTGTCCGAGATAATAGAGAAAGCGCTCCTCGGAGAGCGACCCATCGGCGAGTCCCCTCACGAATGGATGGTTTACACAGGCGGCCGCAATCGGCGCCGCCGCGCCTGCCGCCTCGTCCTGCCAGCGAAATGCGGGCTTGACGGCCGCTCGAAGCGGCCCGGACACGATCCCGGCCATGCCGAGGCCCACCGCGCCAATGAGTCGGCGGCGAGTCAAAAGATTATGCGCCATCAATCATCCTCAACTTCGCACGGGTTTCTATCACTTCGAGCACATCGATGACGGTGCCGTCGGCCATCGCCATGGCCATGTTCCCGAAACCCAGAAAAGCAAACCGAGCCGTAGACAAATCCAGCATCCGAATTCCCTCCTTTTGCTTGGTCGTTTCGAAACACTTGTCCCACGCTCAAAATGGGAATTATACTCAGGCCACGGCGTCAGGCCACGGCGCGCTGCCGCTTTCAAGGCGCACGCGTTTCGCCTGGGATGTCAGGCCATGCACATGCGGAACTTTGCCGAGCGGCCCTCCGAGGGCGCTAGGGCGCGTGTCGCGGCCTGAATTCAACGAGTGATGCATGGCAGGGGAATTCGCGAAAAAGTCGCGGATCTGATCATGAGGGTCGCGCGGGCAGAGTAGAATTTCGCATCCATTTCGAAATCGCCACCAAAAACGGACCTCATATTCAGGCTCAGGCCATGCTTCCCGATCTCACCACACTGCTCATCGTCTGCCCGCTCGTCTTTCTGGGCGGCCTCGTCGACTCCATTGCGGGAGGCGGCGGACTCATCACGCTGCCGGGCTATCTGCTCGCGGGCGTTCCGCCCCACATGGCCATCGGCACGAACAAGCTTTCAAGCGCCATGGGCATGGCCATCTCGACCGTGCGCCTCTACCGAGGCGGCTTCATCGACCTGAAGATGTCCGTGGTCCCCGTCCTCTCCGCCTTCGTGGGCAGCCTCGTGGGCGCGCGCATCGCGCTCATGGTTCCGCCCTCGGTCTTCCAGATCATCCTCGTGCTCTGCCTTCCCGTCGCGGCCTTTCTCGTGATGCGCGACAAGACGCTCTCGCCCGACGGCGAGGAGATGGAGCAGAAGAAGCGCTGGCTCATGCTCGGCCTCGTCTCCTTTGCCTGCGGCGCCTATGACGGCTTCTACGGTCCCGGCGCGGGCACCTTCATGCTGCTCGGCTTTGCGGCCGCCGCCAAGCTCGGCGTGCGCGACGCAGCCGGCCAGATGAAGATCGTCAACTTCTCAAGCGGCATCGCCGCCCTCGTGCTCTACGCGGCCACGGGTCACGTCGACTGGGTGCTCGGCGCCCTTGCCGGATGCTTCGGCATCACGGGCCACTACATCGGCTCGGGCCTCGTGATGAAGAACGGCGGCAGGATCGTGCGCCCCATCATTCTCACGGTGCTCGCCATCCTCTTCGTGAAGACCGCCTGGGACTATCTGGCGTAGACGAAGCCTGGAGAATTCAGACGGCAAAATGCATGAGGGCCGCGCAGTGCGCGGCCCTTTTTCAGCTTGAGGCGGCTTGGAGCTCTCTTTTCCATAGAACCCGTGCGCCGCAAGCCTCTCATTTCAATGGGAGGTAAGGCGCACAAAGTT